>Ga0256407_10007322_pt1 | contig 16674 bp, 11 predicted proteins | sample RumenRJG_04DNA_FD_193489 | JGI IMG/M metagenome (GOLD analysis project Ga0256407, IMG submission 193489) | Bovine rumen microbial communities from Lethbridge, Alberta, Canada - RJG_04 | ecosystem: Host-associated > Mammals > Digestive system > Stomach > Rumen | place: Canada: Alberta...
AGGAATTTTTTGGCGTGTGCATAAGCAAGAACAATCCTGAGCTTTTGGAAAAGGTTAACAAGGCCTTGGACGACATGATTGCAGACGGTACCCTTTCAAAGATTTACATCGATATTTTTGGCGGGGATTTGCTTTACACAATAAAAGATTCTCCATATAATAAGTAGACTATGAATGCATTAAAGAAAATACTGGGCTGGATGCCTCAGCTTTTGGCCGGTGCCAGGATTACAATTCTTCTTACTCTGTGCGCGGTTTGTGCCGGCATCTTGCTGGGTATTTTTATTGCGCTTGGAAAAATGTCTAAGCGCAAGTGGGTGCGCAGCATCTGTTCTGCATACACCTTCTTTTTCCGCGGTACCCCCCTTCTTATGCAGCTTTATTTTGTCTACTACGGTCTGCCGGAAATAAGCCGCTCCCTTACCATAAACAACCAGTTTTTGGCTGCCTTTATAGCATATTCGCTTAACAGTGCGGCCTACTGCTCAGAAATCATCCGTGCCGCAATCCAGTCAATAGACAAGGGGCAGAGCGAGGCTGCCGAAGTTCTTGGAATGAACTACTTCCAGACCATGCGCCTTGTAATTCTTCCCCAGTCAATAAAGAGGCTTGTTCCCCCGATAGGAAATGAATTCATCATGCTGCTAAAGGACGCATCCCTTGTTAGCCTTATTGCCCTTGCGGACATTACAAAGGTAACGAGAAGCATTCAGTCTTCAACAACGTCGTCTTTGGTCTACATTCCTGCAATGATTTTGTACCTTGTTATTACGGCTGTGTTTACCCTCTTCTTCCGCCGCCTGGAAAAAAGGCATTCGGTTTACGAATGATGGTTGTTGGAAAGGGACGGTAGCGAGGAGCTTTTATGTCAGAAGAAATGTCAGACGCAACAAGCGTTCAGTATATGATAAAAACGGAAAACGTCAGCAACAGCTTTGGCCAGCTAAAGGTTCTGCACGACGTTTCCCTAACCGTAAAGCCTAGTGAAGTTGTATGCATCATAGGTCCGAGTGGGGCAGGAAAGTCAACCTTTCTGCGCGCCATAAACCACCTTGAGCATATAGATGACGGAAAGGTTTTTATTGCGGGGCAGCAGATTGCCGGCTGTGAAAACGGAAGTGCAAAATTCCGCATTTCTGCAAAGGAGCGCAGGAAGATTCTGCTTAGCGTAGGAATGGTTTTCCAAAGGTTCAACCTTTTTCCCCACAAGACTGCCCTTGAAAATACAATGGTAGCACCAATGAGTGTTCTTAAGAAGTCAAAGGAAGAGGCAAAGGCTAAGGGTATAGAGCTCTTGAACCGCGTTGGCCTTGGGGACAAGATAAATTCTTACCCGGCAAAGCTTTCCGGCGGACAGCAGCAGCGTGTTGCAATTGCCAGAGCCCTTGCCATGGATCCAAAAATCATGCTCTTTGATGAACCCACATCTGCCCTTGACCCGGAGCTTGTTGGCGAAGTTCTTGGCGTAATGAAGCAGCTTGCCAAGGACGGCATGACCATGGTTGTTGTAACTCACGAGATGGGATTTGCCCGCGAGGTTGCAGACCGCGTTGTCTTTATGGAAAGTGGCCGCATTGTGGAAGAGGGAAGCCCCGACCAGATTTTTAACGCTCCCCAAAATGACCGCCTAAAGAAATTCCTTGGTGCGGTTCTTGAGCAATAGCTGGAAATTCGATGGGCAAGGCTAGCCTTGTGCAAAAATCAGAGCTTATTTTCTCCAACAAAAGTCTCTGGCTTTTAATATGGCCCCTGCTGGTGGAACAGCTTTTGCAGATTACGCTTGGAATGGCGGACGTTGCAATGGTTTCTTCCATTGGCGAGGCGGCTGTGGGCGGAGTTTCCCTTGTAGACCAGATTAACATTCTTTTGACCCAGGTTTTTGCAGCCCTTGCGACTGGCGGTGCCGTAGTGTGTTCCCAGTACATAGGTGCAAAAAGAAAGGACATGGCAAATGAAAGCGCAAGGCAGCTTTTGTATACCGTAACAATCTTTTCCCTCCTTCTGCTTGTGCTGGGGCTTGTCTTTTACAGGCAGATTCTTTCGCTAGTCTTTGGAAAAATAGAAGCGGACGTAATGCAAAGCAGCAGGCTTTATTTTTTGATTACCCTCTTTGCGCTTCCGGGGATTGCCCTTTACAGCGCGGCGGCAGCTCTTTTTAGGGCGCAGGGAAATTCCCGGGTAAGCATGGCAATTGCCCTTCTTGTAAACGTTCTGAACATTGGCGGAAACGCGATAATGATTTACGGCTTAAAGTGCGGGGTTGAAGGTGTTGCTGTGCCCACGCTTGTTTCAAGGACGGCCGCCGCTTTCGTTCTTCTTGCAAGGCTATACCGCGCAAAGCCAAGCAAAGAAAATGGCTCTGCTGCATTCCTTTCTATAAGGGGAATATCCCGCCTGCACATAGAGTGGTCTATCGTTGCAAAGATTCTAAAAATTGGCATTCCCAACGGAATAGAAAATTCAGCCTTCCAGATTGGAAAAATTCTTGTGCTTTCCCTCATTGCAACTTTTGGAACGGGTGCAATAGCCGCAAACGCTTCTGCAAACACCCTTGCAGCCCTAGAAGTTTTGCCCGGTGCCGCTGCAGGACTTGCCCTTTTGACGGTTGTTGGACAGTGCATTGGGGCTGGAAAAAGAGACCAGGCCGTTTACTACACAAAGAAAATCATGCTCTTTACCTACGCAGGGTTTTGGGCACTAAACATACCCTTCCTCTTGTTTTCCAAACAGATACTGGGACTTTATTCGATGAGCGAAGAAACAACAATGCTTGCCTGGTACATGACCCTTGCCCACGGCATCTTTGGCATGCTCATCTGGCCCTTGTCCTTTACCCTGCCCAATAGCCTTAGGGCCGCAGGAGATGCCGCCTTTACCATGGTAGTTTCTTTTGTTAGCATGTGGACAATCCGGGTTGGCATGAGCTACGTCTTTAAGTACACGCAGATATTCGGTCTTGTTGGCTTTATGAACTGGCCGCTTTCTTTCTGCTCACTGGGAGTTTGGTTTGCCATGATTTTGGATTGGGTCTTGCGTTCCTTCTTTTTTGTGGTGCGCTTTGCAAATGGCTCTTGGAAAAATAAGCGGGTGGTGTAGAAGCATGGAAATCATGTTTGGGCTCCACTACCTGTCACGCTCCGCACTAATAGATATTCCTCTTCCTTGACAAGCAATATTAAGCCATGGAGGGCGACTTAGCAATGTGCAGAAGCCCTTGGCTTCTGCAATCATTCAAAAAATCCACGGAGAAATTTTTTGAATGCACGTACGCCGCCATGGAGCCCTGGGAACAAAATCCCCTCCGTGGTATTTTGTTCCCGTAAGTTTTCTGCGAAAACTTACCGTATTTCTATAGCAACAAAATGACGCGCCCCGCTGGAAGCTTCGCTGCGTGAACCCCTGGCGCTGCTTTTAGCTAAACAATGTAGTCGAAGGACTGGATGAGCGTTAGCGAAGGGCGGATTGCGCAACGAGCAGGAATGTGCGAAGTTTCAAGCGACGGCGGTGACGCAAAGGCATGGATGCCGAATTAGCCAAAAAGTAGATGGTAGAGCATTTAGAACTTCGTCCAAAAGAACCGTCCAAAAAAACTAAAGGCGCTCCATGATTTTTGCACAGGCATTTATTCCGTCCATTGCAGAGCTTACGATTCCGCCTGAATAGCCTGAGCCTTCGCCTGCGGGATAGAGTTTTTTTAGCGCGCAACATTCGTAGCTTTCCCTGTCGCGGAGGATTCTTACCGGGGTGCTGGTGCGGGTTTCTGGGGCTATAAGAAGTGCCTCTCCGCAGATAAAGCCCTTCATCTTTTTGTTGAATTCTTTGAAGGCCTTTTCCATTCGCCTTGCAATTTGGTCGGGGAGCCATTGGTCAAGCCTGCTTGAAGTTATGCCTGGAAAGTAGGATGTTTTGGGAAGCTTTTCCTGTGGACTTTTTTTGTGGGAAAGGAAATCCTCCAAAAGTTGGGCCGGTGCCTTTTGCCCTGCCATGGAATTTTCACCGCTGCCTGTGGAATTTCCGCCGCTGATGGGGTATCCACTGCTGCCTGTGTTTGCCTGAAGGAAGGCTTCGCGTTCAATGGAGCTTCTAAAGTAGAGGCCTGCGAGGGCAGGGCAGCCGTTTTTCTTTGCCATTTCCTTGAATTTTTCCGGTATGTCTTCTGGCCTTGTTTCTACTACGACCGCGGAATTTGACCAGTTGCTGTTGCGCTTTGCGGCGGACATTCCGTTTACTACGATTGTGCCGCTTTCCGTTGCGCTTGGAACTACAAATCCGCCTGGGCACATGCAGAATGTGTATACACCGCGCTCATCTTCTTTGCCGTAGCTTGCAGCGTTGCCAGTTTTGGAATTGCCTGTCTGTTGGCTTGTAAGCGAGTATTCCGCTGCGTTTGGCATTTTGCGTCCGTGGAACTGGATTGCGTCTATTGTTGCCCTGGGGTGTTCAATGCGCACTCCTGCCGCAAATGTTTTTGCCTCTAATGCCTGGGGGGCTGTCTTTGCCAAAAGTTCGTATATGTCGCCTGCTGAATGCCCTGTTGCAAGAAGCACTGCGTCTGCAAAAAAGTCTTTTTCTTCTCCGCTTTTTGTGTTCACGGTTTTAATTCCGTCCACTGAATTTTTTCTGCTTGTAATAAAGCCCGTGCACCTTGTGTTAAAGTGGAACTCTCCGCCAAGTTCAATTATTTTTGCCCGCATGGCATTTATGATGTAGGGAAGCTTGTCTGTTCCAATGTGGGGGTGGGCATCGGTAAGAATTGAAGCGTCTGCTCCAAAGTGGTTAAAAATACGCAGCACCTGTCCCACGTTTCCGCGTTTGTTGCTTCTGGTAAAAAGCTTTCCGTCGCTAAAGGTTCCAGCCCCGCCTTCTCCAAAACAGTAGTTTGAGTCTGAATCCAAAAGTCCCCGGGTGCTTATCTTTGCAATGTCCACCTTTCTTGTTTTTGTGTCCGAACCCCGCTCTATGATTATTGGTTTTATGCCGCCTTCAAGAAGTTTTAGCGCGCCAAACAATCCTGCTGGACCTGAGCCAACTACAAGGACGCTTTTGCATTTGCTTCCTTTTACGCTCTTCCATTGGGGCAGCAGGTCTTCTTGGGATGGGGCTTTCTCGCCAATGTAGACGTCGTAGCGCATTACGAATTTTGCTTTTCCGTGCCTGGCATCTAGTGATTTCTTGGAAAAGACGAAGCTTATGTTTTCTTCTGCGGTGGTGCCTGCTGGCAAACTGAATGCCGTTTTTGCAACAGCGGTGTCTGTTTGCAGACCAGATGCCGCTTTTTCACCGTGGGTGCCAGTTTGCAAACTGGACGCCGCTTTTTTACCGGGAGCGCGTGTTTGCAAACCGGACGCTGCTTTTTCACCGTGGGTGCCAGTTTGCAAAGAGGATGTCTCTTTTTCACCGAGGGCATTTGTTTGCAAACCGGACGCTGCTTTTCCACCGGGTGCCTTTGTTTGCAAAGAAGCCAACGCCTTCCCGCCAAGCACGCCCTTTATAGCAGAAGCCAATGCCTTTGACCCCAGCGCCTTCTTTTCAAGCGCCTTAATAAGTTCATTCTGAATAAAGGACTGGTCCTTTTCCCTCTCCGGTAAAATCGTTATGCAAACCTGTTCAATCATAGCTAGCCGTTTACTCTCTTTAAAATGATGCAGCCGTTGTGACCGCCAAAGCCAAGCGAAGCAGATGCCGCCGCCACAACTTCCGCCTTAACCCCTTCGTTGGCAGTGTAGTCCAAATCGCATCCGCCCTCAAAGTCCTGATTTTCAAGATTGATTGTAGGTGGAATAAAGCCCTCGTTAAGCACCTTAATGCAAAAAAGAGCCTCTATTGCCCCCGCCGCCCCAACCAAGTGGCCAGTCATACTTTTGGTAGAAGAAATATGCAGTTTTTTTGCGTGCTGGCCAAAAGCAATCTTTATCATGTTGCTTTCGCTAGAATCATTTGCCCTGGTAGAAGTTCCGTGTGCGTTGTAGTATTGAATGTCCTTAGCTTCCATGCCCGCATCTTCAAGCGCCTCTTTTACAGCCCTTGCAGCCCCGCTTCCGTCATTTAGCGGAGCCGTAATGTGGTAGGCATCGCAGCTAGAGCCAAAGCCCGCAACTTCCGCATAGATTTTTGCCCCCCGCGCCTTTGCATGCTCGTATTCTTCCATAACAAACATTGCAGACCCTTCGGAAAGCACAAAACCGCAGCGGTCCCTGTCAAAAGGCCTGCTTGCTTTTTCTGGAGACTCGTTGAATTTGCTTGCAAGTGCCTGTAGAGAAGAAAAACTTGCCATGCAAAATTCAGTGATTGCAGCATCGGTGCCGCCAGAAATGCAAACGTCGCACCTTCCAGCACGAATTAAATCTGCCGCAAGACCAAGCGCATCTGTTCCCGAGGCACAAGCAGTTCCCAAAGTCCAGGAAAAACCGTTCAGACCGTAGAAAATGCTTATGTTTGCCGCCGCCTCGTTAGAAATCATCATGGGGGTTATAAGTGGTGGCATTCGTGAAGGGCCAAAGCTTGGATCGTCAAGCTTCCTAAAACCGTCTGTCGTTGCATCCATCCCGCCAAGGCAACAGCCAACAAGAATCCCGCACTTTTCACTTTTAAGCTCTTCAGCGGAAAATGCAGAATCCTTAATAGCCTGTGCCGTAGCCGCAAGACAGAACTTGGAAAAACGGGCCATCTTTCGCGTTGCCTTGGAGGGAATGCCGTAGTCTTCCATGCAAAAATTCTTAACTTCCCCGGCAATCTTTACGTCCAGCCGCTCAGGGTTAAAAAGCGTAACAGGACCTATGCCGCTCTTGCCATTTTTAACGCTCTCCCACGCTTGGTCAGCATTGTTGCCAACCGGTGAAACGCACCCCATTCCTGTGATAACCACACGGCGTCTGGCCATTTATTCCTCCGCAAAATTCGCAAAAGTCCGCAAAAGATGACTTGTGTATTCGGCTATAAAATTCACTACCTAATCTTAAAGAAGATACCCAGCACGAAAACAGTAATCAAAATCTGTATGATAAGGAATTTAAGCAGAACCTGTGTTGGCGACCATCCATGGTTTTTGCGCATGTGGTCATGCAAAGGAAAGCGGATTGATTCCAGAATGCTTATGTGGCAGAACCTCTTTAGCGCAACCTTCAAAAGTCCCATTCCGCCGTTTATAAGAATAATGGAAGAAGTTGCAAGAATAATCAGAGGGTTGCCGCTTATCATAACGCAAATGCCCATGTAAAAGCCAAGTGCGCGTGAACCAGCATCGCCCATCAGAACGGAAGAAGGAAATGCATTGTGCCACAGGTAGCCCATAAGAACGCCTGTAAGACAGAAAGTAATCACAGCCCAGCTTGCACCGTCCTCCAGATTTGGAACAAGAAGGTATGCCGCTATGTCCTTGTGGCCAAGAATCACGTAAAAAATCATACCCATAACAATAAGGGCCAAAAGAACAAGTGTGGAACTTAAGCCGTCCACGCCGTCCGTACAGTTTGTAGTGTTAACGCTGGTCCAAAGCATTACCGTACAGATAGCAATGTAAAGCCACATTGGAATGCGGATTGTGTGACTTATAAAAGGCAGCCAGAAGTAGAGGTTGCCATCCGCAGTATTCTTGGAAAGACAAAAAGCAAGAAGAACCGAAGCAGAAACGCATAAAATCAAATCAAGAAGGGCCTTTATGTATTCGCCCCAACCCTTTGTGCTGCGGTCATCAAGAAAACCGGTAAGCATCATAAGCCATGTAAGAACAAGAATACCAATCTGCAGCCAGTCAAGCGGAGCAAAAACAAGGCTAAGCAAAATAAAAATAGAAATAAAAATTACCCCTGAACCAGTGGGCTTACCCTTTGCGGCTTCCTTGGTAAGAGTAAATTCCCTACCCCTGTCGCTGGGCAAAAATTTGTAGAACTTAGGCAAAAGCCTGAAGGTAACAAGAAAGCCAATGTAAAGCGCAAGCACAATAAGCACTGCATAGGACTGCAAAAGCCTTGCCGGTCCCCAGTATTGCTGTAAAAAACCACCCAGATGGTAAATCATCAAAAACCCCTCAACTTTTCATGTATTAAAGAAAAGTCTATCAAAAAAAACAAGTCTAGTAAAGTTACCATTTATGGATGCAGTAATTTATGGACTAATTCTATGGACGAAATTCTCTTTGTTCTACCATTGTATTCTTTGGCTTAATTCGACCGTCCATGCCTTTGCGCCACGGGCTTTGCGGGGTTTCGCCTTTCGGCTCCATTGCTGGGGTTCGACCCTTCGACTGCGCTCAGGGACCGCACCCCAGCAACGCACTTTCGTGCGCCCCTCCAATCCCGCGTAGGTCGCCTGGGAAAATCCATCCTTGGATTTTCCCAGGATTGCAGAATCGCTACGCAATTCTGCATGTTGCTAAGTCGCCATCCATGGCTCGGTATTGCTTGGCAAGGAAGAAAAACTCGTTCCCTGCACTCGTAGCGCAGCATCAGGCGGCCTGTCGAAGGGAAAAATACATTTGTAATAGGTCAAAAGCCGGGTTTTACAAAAAGCATGTCATTGCCGTGCTTGACACGGCAATCTATCCACCACAACGAAGTTCTCTGTGAGCTCGCTAATTACATTTTTTGAAACAAAAAGGCATTCTTTATAAAAACTCAAAATTGAAGGGATTGTTCATATACTCGAAAAACACGGAAAAGCAACTGTCGTTTCTTTTATGAAAGGAACTAACCTGACCGTTGACGCGGTTAGAATTACATAGCGGCCACTCTCGCTAAAACCTTTCGCTTGCATATTAAGGAATATCGTTAAAAATGTCAAGTTTACCATATTATTGACAAAATCCCTCCCTCCGTGACAAAGAATCCAAAAAGTATTATTGTAAACTCATGGCAGGCGAAAGTAAGGAATACATCATAGAAGGCTCAATCAGCAAGGGCATCATAAAGTTTATGCTTCCCATCATGCTTGGAATGTTTTTCCAGCAGCTCTACAACACCGTGGATGCCGTAGTCGTGGGACGCTTTGTTGGCAAAGAAGCTTTGGCGGCGGTAGGCGGCGGAACCATGTTCTTTGTAAACCTTCTAATAGGCTTTTGCGGAGGGCTTGCAAATGGCGCTTCCATCATCATCTCCCAATTCTTTGGTGCAAAAAACGACCGCTGTGTTTCCTCTTCCGTCCACACCTTTGTAATTCTTTCTATATTATTGGGTTTTGCCGTAACCATAATCGGTGTCTTTGGCTCTGGTTTTGCCCTAAACCTAATCAAAACCCCAAAGGAAATTTTTGACAACGCAATCATATACCTAAGGATTTATTTTCTTGGAATCATCCCCATGTTCTTGTACAACACAGGCGCAAGCATCCTCCGCGCAACCGGGGATTCCAAAACTCCATTCTGGGTGCTTGTTGCGGCCTGCTTTGTAAACATAAACCTGGACTGCTTCTTTGTGGCTGTCCTGAACCTTGGTGTTGCAGGTGTTGCCTATGCCACAATAATCTCTGAAGCCGTAAGCATGGTCATAATTTTTATTCCCCTTGTGCGCACAAAAGAAGTCTACCGCCTGGAATTTTCAAAACTAAAGCCGGACTATTCACTTCTTGCCAAAATGGTTAGGCTTGGGGTTCCGTCCGGTGTCTATTCAATGATGTACACCTTTTCCAACCTAATAATGATGTCTTTTGTAAACGCCTTTCCCACCACCACCATTGCCGCCTGGACCGCATGGGGAAAGCTAGATGCGCTTTTCTGGATGAGCGTTTCTTCCATGGGCATGGCCTTAAGCACCTTTTCCGGCCAGAACTACGGGGCAAAAAAATACGACCGCATAAAAAAGTCTGCCTGGCGGGGGCTTTTAATAATGTGGTCAATTACGCTTGTAATCATAATCATCTTCCGCCTCTTTGGAAGGTTCTTCTACGGCCTTTTCATTCCGGGAGAAAAAGAAGTAATAGAAATGGGCTTTAAGATTCTCCTCTTCCTTACACCAGCTCTCTTCCTTTATGTACCAAGCGAAATCTTTTCTGGAATCATAGGCGGTGTGGGAAAGACCTACGTTTCCATGATAGTTACCGTCTTTGGAATCTGCGGAACAAGAATAATCTGGCTCTTCTCCTGCTGCCGCGGAACTACCGACTTCTTTAAAGTAATAACCTGCTACCCAATTTCCTGGCTAATAAGCGGCCTAATATTCTTTGCCTATTTTATGAGCAAACGCTGGGCACGGTGATTTTAAGCTGCATACAAATCCTTCTGGAACCGTATAAAAATATTCCTTATTTCTGGAATGCCGCCAAGAACTGCTTTTGCATCATTTGCCGTACCATACTTAAGCTTGATTAGTTCAGGCAGGTTTTCCAAAGAAAGCTCCGTATACCCCTGCTGGATGTACTGCTGCAAAACAAAGCTTACAAATTCTCCCTGGCTTTTGTTCAATGCCGCAACAATATCCGGACGTGCAAGTTCCACACGGCGCTCTCGTTCAAGCGGCTTTTCGTTATAGGCAAGATATTCCAGAACATCAAGTAAGTCGCATTTTTCCATGTTCAGAAATTCCTGCACTTTCGTAAGCTTTTCCAGAGGAAATCCTTCGTGTTCCATCTGTTCAAGCAGAGAGGCCCTTGTCTCCGGATTCTGCCACTGTTTTCGCAAATCCTTGTCATCCTTAAAAAATTTAGGAAGCGTCTTATTGTTTACAAGAACATCAACAAATTCTTTTATGGTAATTAGCTTGCCGTCATACATAATGCGCTCTTCCCATTCAAAGCCATTCTTTACCCTGGCTTTGCGGCCATCTCCCAGTTCAATTTCAATAAGATCTTTGGGGCAGGTGCAGGGGAGGTTTCCGCAAACAGGACAAGCTTTTGGAGGACAAATGCACGGATGCTTCCCGCAGACAGGACAAAGACGGGGCGGATTTTTGCACTCACAAGGCCACTTACCGCAAACAGAACATTTTTCGTGCCTGTCACATTCACATGGATATTTTTCGCAAACAGGGCAAACTGGATTTGGGTTATCCCATTCAGCATCGTAGAATTCTTTGTAGGCGCCTACAAAATCGTAAATCGTAAAATAATACTTGTCATCAAAAAGACGGGTTCCGCGGCCAATAATCTGCTTAAACTCAATCATGTTTGGAACAGGTCGCATTAAAACAATATTGCGCACATTCTGAGCGTCAACACCGGTAGAAAGCTTTTGCGAAGTTGTAAGGATTGTTGGAATTGTCTTTTCGTTATCCTGAAACTTTTTAAGCTGCGCCTCACCTTCCGCACCGTCATCCGCAGTTACACGAACACAGTAATTTACACCGCGCTTAGCCTGCGAGTTTATCATATCGCGAATCTGCATTGCATGATTTTGCGTGGCGCAAAAGACAATCGCCTTTTCATCAGGATTTGCGCTTTCCAAAAATTCCGCAACACGAAGCTCATCACGCTGGCGGATTTTGATTTTTCCATGATAAAAATCTTTTTCGGTGTAAGTTTTGTCTTTGTCCAACAAATCCGCACCATGAATAATCTTATCTTCTTCATTGTAAACATATTCATCAATAATCTGATTTGTACAGCTTTTTACGCGGTAAGGAGTAAGGTAGCCGTCTTCAATTCCCTGTTTTAAGGAATACTGATAAACCGGCTCGCCAAAATATTTGTAGGTGTCTCCATTTATTGTGCGCCGCGGAGTTGCGGTAAGTCCAAGCTGATAAGCCGGCGAAAAGTATTCCATTAACTTGCGCCATTCGCTTTCGTCATTTGCTCCGCCACGGTGACATTCGTCTATGATGATAAAGTCAAAGAAGTCCTTGGGGTATTGTTTGTAGTATTCAATAGATTCCGAATCAAGTTCGGAATGACTTTCTGCGTCGGGATGACCTGCTGCGCCGGAATGACCTTTACCATCGCCGTCATGCTGAACTTGTTTCAGCATCTCTTCTTCCGTATTATCTTCCGCTCCACACAAAAGCGTCTGGAAAATCGTAAAATAAATGCTTTGCCCCATAGGAACTTTTCCGCCGTTCTTGCGGATTTCTTTTGGTGTGATTCTAGCAAGGGCATTCTGGTCAAAAGCGCCAAAAGCATTAAAGGCCTGGTCTGCAAGAATGTTCCTGTCTGCTAAAAAGAGGATTCTAGGAAGCCTTCCGTTTTGCGCAATGTTCCAGCGGGTCTGCATAAGCTTCCAGCAAATCTGAAAGGCAATGTAAGTTTTTCCTGTTCCGGTTGCAAGCGTTAAAAGAATGCGGTCAACCTTGCGGCTTATGGCATCCAGCACGGCATTAACTGCATTTTCCTGATAGTAGCGCGGCTGTTTTCCGCCGTCACGGTTGAATGGTTCAAGATTAAATTTGTCGCGCCAGTCGTTTTTGTCCGGGAAGGTCATTGCCCAGAGTTCATCTGGTGTGGGAAACTTTTCTACAAAACCTTCTGTAAAATCACCGGGCTTTGCGTCCATGTCGATTGCCCAGATTTTGTCTCCATTTGTAGAATAAGTGTAGCGGATATTCATGGCCGCAGCATATTTTTTAGCCTGCTCAACACCGGCACTTACATCAAGTTCGTCTTTCTTGGCTTCGACAATACCAAGCTTTACGCCTTTGTAGGTAAGAAGATAGTCTATTTTATCAGGATTTCTTTTTGCCTTTGTTACAATACGACCAGGCGACACAATATAAGCCCGTTGTTCGGTAAAAATATCAGAACCTTCCACCACGCCCCAGCCGGCAGCTTTTAGAGCAGGATCAATTTTCTTTAACCTTGTGTCGCTTTCGTTCATATTATTCTCCGTTTTAGAAACTGGAAGCTAAGTTTTTAACATGCAAGTTAAAAACTTGGACAAAATCCAGACTTTTTAACATCTATGTTAATAATTTTTTATCATCAATATATTCAAACCAGAATAAAGGAAAAGCATTTAATACCGCAACTTCATTATTGAGAGTTACATACTTTTCTATCTGATTATCAAAAATGTTTCGCTGATTTATTGAATCCTTGCTTTCAGGAATGGAATAATTATCTGTACAAATAAAATGAGCTTTTTTAATATTCAGTTCTTTAAGGTGGAGCCAGTTCTGTTTTATTTTGTTTGTTCTTTTCTCATCATCAGATATTTTTAATTCTCCAGATTTATTTAAATAAAAACACAAATAATTCAGATTTTTGTAAAATGATTCTTCGTTTACAATTTGTTTAAAACTCTTTTCGCTCATTAAATCAAAAGTATAATTCTTAAAATCTTCATCAGGTAATTCTTTCTTGAAAAAGCGATAAGATTCAATCATCGGATAATTTATATACAGCTTTATTCCGTTGCGCTCAGAATCAAGACTTTCATTTTCAAAGTAGTTGAAGAGTCCCAGAATCTTTGCATTTTGCTGCTCTATCGTAAGTTTATTCTTTTCATCCTGTTTGCGGATATCATAATCAAAGAACATAAAGATTTCAGAAACTTCGTAAGAATATTTTATTCTGTCCAAATCTGATTTCACTTCTTTATGTTTTGCGGCTTCCTCTTTCAAAACATTTATAAGATTTACTGAGCCATCAAAAATACCATATTCTTTAATTGTGTCATACAAAGAAAAAATATTGCTACAGTAGTAATGGAGAATCTCTTCTTCATTCAGTTCAAAGTGGAAAATCTCTTTTAATGTTTTGTAGAGACGGGGTTCGTCGTCTTTGCCTTCAAAGATAAAAAGAATCATTTACCAAACGTACCACCGCGATAAAGTTTTTCAAGATTATGACCATAACGCAATTCTTTTAAGGTTGCATTATGTGCATTTACAATCTTGTCTTTTGAACAGATGTAATAGCAGTCAGGACGAAGCAAATCATTTGTGAAGATTGAAGTATTATGTGTTGTAAGCAGCACCTGACAGCCATAAGATTTTAAACGTTCAATGATAAAGTAAGAAAGTTCAAAGTGGTAGAATGCATCGAATTCGTCAATAAAGATAAATGACGGGCATTTTTTGGGATCTGCAATGTCTTCGAGCCAGTAATAAACAAGAAGTAGCGAACGCATACCGGAAGATGCAGCCAAATTGAAATCAATGGTATTATCATTGCCATATTTTATCATCAATTGTTCTGAACCATTCCAAATTCTATGATCCAACTCATCTTCAAAGCCTGCATCTTTAAAAAATTTTTGTAAATCTGCAAAATGATTTTCTTTTACAATTTTGTCTATAATTGATTGACCACTAACAGGGGTATAGCCTACAAATCCCTTGGTATCCAAAGACCAGAATAAAAGCATATTGCCAACAAACTCATACATTCTTTCAAACAATTCATTTTCTTCGTTCTTGGCAAGGATTACGTTTGATTTTATAAAACGGAGGATTGAAAAATTAAGCTGCTTTAAAACCAAATTGGTATTTTCAGCACCTTTCATGTTTAAGTCAATTTTGTTTTTATCATTAAAGCGATTATATTCTACAAGAATTTTATCATTAATTCTTAATTTTTCTGAAAGAATGTCCTTAAATCTACTTTTTGTATATGAATAAACAACATCTTTATTATTGAAAGAGAAAGCGTATTCAAAAGAGATAATCATATCTTTTGAATAACGATTCTCATAATTGGCATAATTTTCTTTGCTGATATAATTATCTGTAAGCGTCCCAACAATATCAAAAATGGCAAGGCCAAGAGAAGATTTACCGCTTGCATTTTTACCGTACATTACAGCAGTTTTTACAATTCCATCTTTTACGGCTTCTGTATTAAAAGTGTAGTTACCAGTTGTAGAAAAATCGATTGTTACCGGTTCTTTAAAAGCCTTAAAGTTACTTACCGTTAATGATTTTAGCATAATCAGACCTCATAAATAATTATACCACATTATCGACTAAATGCACCAAAAATCACACTTTTACCGTAATTTTTTTACGGCAAGTATATCTTTTATTATAAAAGATTACAACTCTCCTTCAAAGGCCTTGCAAAGATAACTCTGTTTCAGCTCGTCGCAATCTGCTATTTGTTTTTCGTAAATTGTACACAAGGCTTTTACCTTTTCGCTGAGGGCGTCCAGTTCTTTTACGATGCGTTTTTGCTCTGGAAGAGGGGGAAGAGGTACTTCAAAGTCTCCAAGAATTTTTTGATTAAGATTGGAAATATTTGCACCTTCTTTCCCGTTAAGTATTTTTCTGGAACTTTCTGCTTTCATGAAATGCAAAAGAAAGTCTGCATCCAATAAATCGAAATCTTTTCTGAAACGAATACAAAAGCCACTGTAAGTTGTTGGAATATCTTTCGGATAAACTAATAAACATCGTCCAACTAATTCTTTATTACCATTTGAACGTACAAAAACAATATCACCATCATGCAACAGATAATCTTCTGATGGAGCTGCTTTTAAAGAGATTTCTGAAAGAGTTTCTGTATCATCAATACTATAACGATCCTTAAAGTCGCCAACTCCTAAAGAGCGAATTGTATATCCACTGTCTGTCGCGGCAAAGTTCATTCCATTTTTAAATGTTCCGCAATCTCCCAACCTAACAGTTTTCCATTTATTGCCACACGGATTCGATTTTCCTAACGGAAAATCTTTAAAATCTTTTTTTTGGGATTGCGTTAGCAATCCCGAATCCGTGTGGCAATCTTTTTGTTCAAAGGCCTGAGAAAGTTGGGACTGGAACAAATCTTTTGCGTTCTGCAGGTTGGTTTGGGCATTTGCTTTTAGGCTTTCCAGCTGTGCAAATTTTTCATCCAGGATTTTGACTATGCGCTTTTGTTCTTCGAGGGGTGGAACGGGAAGTGTAAAATTTTTAAGCCATCCCGTATTTAAATTTTTTATAGTACTTCCTACAACATTTTTTTCAACCTGATAAAAAAAGTTATCAGAATATAACCAATATTTTAAGTATTCATTAAACAAAGTATCATAAGTCCTAAAAAAACCGACACTTACAAAAATACCAAAGTCGTCATCAGTTTTTACAATTTGGGGAATACCTATAGTTCCAACTCTACAAAATAGGACATCTTCTTTTTTAGGTTTTGCTCCCCATGGCATTGAATCATATTCTTCTTTTGAAATTCTTTTTGTATTATCAAATGATAAATTACCAGAAGAAATATCTTTAACGGATATAAAAGGTATTCCTGTTTCCTGATATTTTGGTGTATGTGTCAAACCAAGACATATTTGAGTCACTTCTCCAAGTTTCTTTATTTCCCAACCAGCTTTTAAAGCGTGCTGGGGAAGAGAGGAGGTTTGGAGGGGAGAAACCCCCGCTTCGCAAGTAGAGGGGGTTCTTCCCTCCAAGTTCTGTTTCTTTATTTCCCAATCTTTTTTCATATTTTCCTCTTTTATATTGCCACACGGATTCGGAAAATCTAACGATTTTCCTGCTTTTTAAATTTTGTAATACGCTCCCACTTTAATGATGTTTCACCAAAGTTTATTAGCAAGCCGATATCTTTATCTGCCGCATTTAAATAATTCAAGACTTGTGCCTTGTGTGGTTTTGATAAAACACTTACAGCTTTTATTTCAACTATGATTTCATTGTAGCATAAAAAATCAGCGTAGTATTCTTTTGTAAGTTTTTTTCCTTTATAAATTATTGGTAACAATTTTTCTCTTTCATAAGGTATATGTTGAAGTTTAAACTCTTCTTCAAGTGCTTCTTGGTAAACAGGTTCCAAAAAACCATTTCCAAGCTCATTGTGAACTTCAATACATGCGTT
>Ga0256407_10007323_pt1 | contig 16673 bp, 17 predicted proteins | sample RumenRJG_04DNA_FD_193489 | JGI IMG/M metagenome (GOLD analysis project Ga0256407, IMG submission 193489) | Bovine rumen microbial communities from Lethbridge, Alberta, Canada - RJG_04 | ecosystem: Host-associated > Mammals > Digestive system > Stomach > Rumen | place: Canada: Alberta...
ATAGAAAAGTGCCAAAAAACTTGAAAAAATCAAACTTTTTGGCACTTTGAATAGGTCATTTTTTATGCTGTTTTATGGTTATGATTTGCTGTAAGAGATCAATTTACATTACCCGTGAACTGTAACAAAAGATTTCATGTTTCTTCTATCCTGAAATCTTCAAACGTCAGAAAAGGTAAGGGTATATCCCCAGCAAAGATCCTCCAGTACATGTTCACTTTGATATTCAGGTGAAGGTCTATGTACATGGATCATCTGATGAATCCTTCTGATGACACGGCCTGTGCCAAGGATGCTGTTTATCGTTTTATGAACAATGGGGCTGCTAACTGGAACAGGTTTACCGCCCAGCTTGCTTCAAAGATTGCCAACACTGTGATCACTCCAGCCGATTCCAAGGATCGTGTGAATGCCTTCATTGTGGATGATCCTGTATTTTCGCTAAGTCGCTCCAAGAAAGTAGAGCTTCTGACAAGAATCTACGATCATGCTAATGGCAAGCACCTATTAGGATTTCGAATGCTGACAGTCAGCTGGACTGACGGTAACACTCTACTTCCAGCTGCTGCATCGCTTTTGTCTTCTGAAAATCAAAAGACAAGGATCAACGAAGCCCACGTAACCGATCATCGAAGCAATGCCTATAAGAGGAGAAAGCTTTCAATGACCAAAGGCACTGAAGCAATGGTCGAGCTCATAAAAGAAGCGAAACAGGCGAAGCTTCCAGCGGATTATGTTTTATTTGACAGCTGGTCTGCCTCACCAAAAACGTTTTTTGCAATAAAGAAACTTGGTTATGACACCATTGCAATGGTAAAGAAGACGGATAAAATGAAGTTCCAGTACAACGGAGAGATGAAAACCGTGAAGGAAATCTATAGGATGAATCATAAGCGACGCGGCCGCTCAAAATATCTGCTTTCTGTTAACATCAATGTTACAAGAAACGGAAAGACTATGCCAGCCAAAATCGTCTATGTACATAACCGTTCAAAGCGTAAGGAATATCTCTGTCTGATCTCTACCGATCCAGATATAGATGAGAATGAGATAATCCGGATTTATGGAAAACACTGGAAGATAGGGGTTTTCTTTAAGGTCTGCAAGAGTTATCTCGGTTTAGTCAAGGAATGCCGTTCGCTCTCTTATGATGCCATGTCAGCTCACGTCGCCGTGGTGTTTGCCAGATACATGCTACTGGCCGTAGAAAACAGAGAATCAGAAGATCCAAGGACTCTGGGAGAGCTGTTTTTCTATTTTGCTGACGAGCTTGCTGATATAACTTTCGCACAGGCATACAAGCAACTGCTTGAAATGTTCTGCAAAGAAATGAAGACACGGTTTAATCTGGATGAATCTACTATAAGCGAAATGATAGATAAATTCATTTCAGAGTTCCAGCCATCAACTCAGAGACATCTGACAGCGGCCTGATGGTATTTGATTGCTACAATTTATTGAGTTTTCATGGTTCAGTGCAGTTTTTTGACTGCGAAGTTTTAGTATATCATAAGATTATCCTCATTATGCGAGTTGGAAGATATAGGATCCTGTCAGTATCTTTTGACTCGCTGTTTTATTATTACTATAAAATTGATTGACAAATCTCACAAAAATCAATAAAATATGAACCATATAAGACGAGCAATGGCGCTCAGTGTTTTTTGCACTGATGCGCTTTTTTTTTTATGCAGGAGGTTTTTACATGCAGCTTACGGAACGTGAAAGAGAAAAAATGGAAATCGCTCTTGCCGCTATGATAGCAGAGAGGCGAAAGCAGAAAGGTATTAAACTTAATCATCCTGAATCTGTTGCTCTGATTACGGATTATATCCTCGAAGGTGCGAGAGAGGGGAAGACAGTTGCGCAGCTTATGGATGAAGGAGCACATGTCTTGACAGCAGAGGATTGTATGGAAGGCGTCCCTGAAATGATAAAAATGATACAGGTCGAGGCAACTTTTGTCGATGGGACAAAGCTTGTTACAATCCATGACCCGATCAGATAAGGAGGATATATGATTCCAGGAGAATATCATTTAAAAAAAGAACCTGTTGTTGTAAATGAGGGTTACGATGCGATTGAATTATTAGTGAAAAATGTTGGAGACCGCCCGGTTCAGGTTGGCTCGGAATATCATTTTTATGAGGCAAATGAGGCAGGCCTGAAGTTTGACAGAGAGGCAGCGAAAGGAAAGCATCTCGATATACTGGCAGGAACTGCCATAAGGTTTGAGTCGGGAGAGGAGAGTACTGTAAGATTAGTTGACTACGGTGGTGCCAGACAGGTTTATGGCTTTAATAACAAGGTTAATGGAAGTCTGGAAGATTAAAGGAGCAGAACTATGAGTTTTGAAGCAGATCATTTAGAGTATGCCCAGATGTTCGGCCCGACAACTGGTGACAGTGTACGGCTGGGAGATACAGATCTATTTGCATGCATAGAGAAGGATAAAACTGTTCATGGACAGGAATGCAAGTTTGGTGGAGGAAAAGTTCTTCGAGATGGAATGGGTGTAAATACCAGAGAAACCCGTGAAGACAACTCTATGGTTGCTGATACTATAATTTCCGGAGTTGTAATAATAGATTATACAGGCATCTATAAGGCTGATATCGGTATCCGTGATGGAAAAATACTTGCTATTGGAAAAGGTGGAAATCCTGACATAATGGATAACGTCGATTTTATAGTCGGGGCATCTACTGAGGCTATCTCAGGAGAGGGACTTATCTGTACTGCAGGAGGAATAGATCTCCATGTTCACTACATCTCACCGGGACTGGTGCATGCTGCACTTGATAATGGAATTACTACGATGTTTGGAGGTGGTACTGGCCCGGCTGATGGATCTAACTCAGCTACGTGTACTCCTGGTGCATATCACATTCATCGAATGCTTGAATCAACAGATGGAATGCCATGTAACGTTGGTATACTGGCAAAAGGAGTAGGAACAAATACCCAATGTGTGGCAGAGCAGATAAGAGCTGGGGCTGCCGGTGTAAAAACACACGAGGACTGGGGAGCTACTGCTGCAGGAATAGACAATTCGATCAAAGCCTGTGATGAGTACGACGTTCAGTACGCAGTTCATACAGATTCCCTGAATGAGGGAGGTTTTGTTGAAAATACTATAAAGGCATTTAAAAACCGTACGGTTCATACTTTCCATACTGAAGGAGCAGGTGGTGGACATGCGCCGGATATTATGGTTGTGGCAGGTCTCGAAAATATCCTGCCATCTTCAACCAATCCTACAAACCCATATACCGCAAATGTTATTGATGAACTTTTTGATATGACGATGGTGTGTCACAATCTCGACCCAAAGGTTCCGGAGGACGTTGCATTTGCAGAGTCTCGTGTTCGTAAGCAGACAGTAGCAGCAGAGGATGTGCTTCATGATATGGGAGCATTGTCAGTTATGACATCAGATGCTATGGCTATGGGGAGAATAGGAGAGGTTGCCATGCGCTGCTGGCAGCTTGCCGATAAAATGAAAAAGCAGCGTGGGCCAATTGACGGAGACGGAGAGTACGATGATAATAACCGGATCAAACGATATGTAGCAAAATATACTATTAATCCGGCAATAGTAGCAGGTGTTTCTGATTACATAGGTTCGGTCGAACCAGGTAAATACGCTGATCTGGTTTTATGGGAGCCTGCGATGTTCGGAACAAAACCGAGGATGGTTCTTAAATGTGGCATGATTACGTATGGAGTAATGGGAGATGCCAGTTCATCTCTGCCTACTCCTCAGCCAAGAATGATGCGTGATTTATACGGGGCTTATGGAAAAGCGATAGGCTCAACGAATATCACCTTTGTGTCGACATATGCATATGAGCATAACATCCGAGAGGAACTCGGCCTTCAGAAGATTGTACTTCCTGTCCACAATACCAGGAAGATTGGAAAGAAAGACATGAAACTCAATGATTACTGCCCGAAGTCAATTAAGATTGACCCGCATTCGTTTGAGGTTCGTATAGATGATGAGCTGATTACCTGTGAGCCGGTGGTTGAAACGAGTCTTGCACAAAGATACTATTTATTCTGATTCAGGAGGCGGCTGAATGATACTTGATACTATTTTTGACAATGCAGCAAATATTCCAGACATCGGGCAGTACCATGTAGAGACGGCAATTGTTAAAAGCGATGATCTGGCTAAAAAAATATTAAGAGTAAAAAGTGACCATAACAGGGAATACGGGATCAGACTGAGTGATGATTCAATGCACCTGGAAAATGGTTCTGCCTTTGTTCTGGGAGATCATCAGCTGCTTGTAATTCAGGTTATCCCTGATGAGATAATTATTGTTTCTCCAAAAGGCATTGATGAGATGGGACAGACTGCCTATATGCTTGGGAACCTGCATAAACCGCTTCAGATAAAAGATGGCAGGATAACACTACTGTATGACAGCGTAGTGGTTTCGGAGCTTAAAAAGAAAAATATCTCATTTGTTGTAGAAAAGAAAGAGCTGGATAATCCATTTGAATACGCTGACCTGAGTTATGGACATCACCACAGCCATCATGATGATCAGCATGACAATGATTGAATTCAGGTGACAGTTCATGACTGATATATCATTACTTGAAGTTTTTCAGATATGTGATTCTACTTTTCCAGTAGGGACATTCAACCATAGTTATGGTATGGAGAATTTTCTCTATGAGAGAAAAATAAAAAATGCTTCTGATGTCAGGACATGGCTTAAAGATTACTACAGTACACAGTTTTCTTATGGTGAAGGACTGGCTGTACTTCTTACTTATGACGCGTTGCATGAGAAGAGATTCAACGATATTTTAGTTATTGATGAATTGCTTACTACGTCGATGAGTGCCCATGATACAAGGAAGGGAAGTATACTTATAGCTTCACAGATGATCCAGCTGCTTAAACGTATCTATGGTGATGATATCCCTTATCTGGGTGAATACGAGAAATGCATTGTGGCGGATGAGGCTTATGGCAATCCTGCTATAGTTTTTGCGATGCAGACACATAAGAAAAAAATAGACAAGCAGTCTGCTTATCTGATGTATGGATATAATGTCGGTTCTACTCTGATTCAAAACGCGGTCAGGGCAGTACCATTAGGACAAAAGGATGGCCAGGTGATACTGCATGACCTGATCTGCTATCTGCCGGAATTACTGAAAAAATCAGAACAGCTATCGGCAGACGATATCGGGGCAAGTGCACCTGGACTTGAGATTGCGCAGATTTGTCACGAGACACAACCTGCAAGACTTTTTATGTCATAACAAGGAGAAGAAAAGGATGGAAAGAGCAGTAAGAATAGGTGTGGGCGGGCCGGTCGGTTCAGGAAAAACGCTTCTGATAGAGCGGCTTACACGCGCAATGCAGAATGATTACAATATGGCTGTGATCACTAATGATATCTACACAAAAGAAGATGCTGAGTTTATGATTAAGAATTCAGTACTTCCAGAAGATAAAATAATCGGAGTCGAGACAGGAGGCTGTCCGCATACGGCAATCCGGGAGGACGCTTCAATGAATCTCGCTGCTGTCGATGAACTCGAAGAGAGATTTGATCATAAGCTGGATATTATTTTTATAGAGAGTGGAGGAGACAACCTCGCAGCTACTTTCAGCCCTGAACTGGTGGATTTTTCTATTTATATAATAGATGTGGCTGAGGGTGAAAAAATACCACGAAAAGCCGGCCAGGGTATGATAAAGTCTGATTTGTTTATTATCAATAAAATAGATCTGGCACCATATGTAGGGGCGGATCTTTCTAGGATGAAGTCTGATTCAGAAAAATTCAGGGACGCAGGTTCTTTTTTCTTTACAAATCTGAAAACAGATGAGGGACTTGACAAAGTAATCGATTGGATTAAAAAAGACTGTATGCTCGAGGACCTTAAATGAAAAATGATGGCAGAATTATTCTTTCATTTAAACGAAAAGCGGATGCTACAATAGCTGACAGAACTTACAGAGAAGGTAATTTCAGAATCTCATCGAACCAGAGCAGTGACCCGGTTGTACCATACTATTTTCTGATAGCAACGGGAGGAGGGTACACAGAGGGCGAAAGATACAGTCAGGAGATAACAGCTGGAAAGAACACGCATGCAGTAGTTACTACACAGGCTCCGACTTATATCTATAAATGTGAGCATGACCATGAAACAACTGCAAAAAACAGGATAGTAGTGGAAGAAAATGCCGCGCTGGAGCTTTATTCTGATGAGTTGATTCCATATGAAAACGCAAGATTTTCAGGTGCTACTGAGGTGGAACTGTCGGATAATTCCACTGTTATCATTACTGAAGGAATTACCGGAGGATGGTCGAAAGACGACCTGCCGTTCAAATATACGCAGATCAGCACCAAGCTTCTGGTAAAGAGAAATCAGAGGACAGTTTTTAACGATCATATTATCCTTGATCCGGTGGAATCTGATATGAGGGAAATCGGATATTTTGATAAATGGACGAATTACAATTCGGTAACTGTTTTTGATGAAGGTATTGATAAAGCAATGGTAGAGAGGCTTCGCAAAGCAGTTGAAAGAATAGACTATGATGGAAAAGCCGGAATGTCATTGCTTGCAGACAGGGGCATCAGTTTGAAGATGCTTTCAGACTCTGGGTACAAAAATCATAAGCTGATGTGGGCCTTTATCACAGCTTTTAGAGAGAATGAAAAAGGATATAAAGCAATAAGCCTGCGCAAAAAAAATGTTATTGGAATTTGATTCAGGAGGCTGTAATAAGTTTTGGTTGACGATAAAAATTTGTTATCAATTTCACAATTTGCAAAGTTAAGAGGAGTAACAACAGAAACCCTGCGTCACTATGACAGAATAGGACTTTTGTCGCCTTTTTATATAGATCCTGAAACGGGATATAGATATTATTCTGTATTGCAGTATGAACAACTTGGCACAATAAAAGAACTCAGAAGTCTGGATTTCTCGCTTGACGAAATCAAAGACTTTTTTGAACAGAGAAGTGTGGAACATTCTCTGGAAATTCTTAAAACCCACAGGGATAAAGTACATGAGGAACTGGTCAAGCTTAAGGCAGAAGAAGAGGCTATGGACCAAAAGATACGTTTCATAAGGTCGCTTCCTCCTCATTCAAAAAATATGCAGCCAAAAATAAAAAGAGAACCTGAGAGATATTACATAACAAATGATGTAATTACTGATAGTGAAGAAGGACTCGGATACTCTTATTCCGCGTTGGAATCAAAACTGATAAGTGAGGTCAGTCCAATACTGGCTTCAGACAGAATGGGCGTGATTCCAGAATTTAATGAAGACGATATGTCGGTCTGCAACAGATGGACAGCGTTTATTTTTCTAAAAAATAAAACAAAAAAGTGCAGGACATTTGCCGGAGGTACTTATGCCAGTATTTTCTCCAATACCTGGCCTCATATCAAAAAACCATTTGAAGTATTGAAAGAATATGTCAAACGGAATAATTATCGTATAACCGGTAGACCTCTGATATTTTTTGTGATTGATATCACAATAGCTGCTGCAAATGAATTTACTTTCTGTATTCAGGTACCAGTTTCAAAAAATTAAAATTTGCTATTGACATTTGTGTGACACAAAGCATTATCCTCTTTAATAACCAGAAACGAGAAACAATTAATAAGAACCGGAATAATGGAAGGAGGATAATTTAATGTCCAATATTTTAGCTTCGGATCCAACCAATAGCGTATATAACAGCTATGATGATGGCTTTGATGGAGTCGGAATCAGAACATTTTCAAGGTTACCATATTCTAAAAATATAGATGGTGATCTTGATATGATTGTTGCTGGTATACCATTTGACACACTAACTACAGCAAGACCAGGAACAAGACTGGGGCCTACCGGTATTCGTGCTGCATATATTGGCAATACGTGCAGCCCGGATTTGAATGTAGATACTGTAAGTGCTTTAAAAGCTATAGATTGGGGAGATATTCCTGTTGAAAACGGGAATACAATGGAGACGTTTCATTCAATATCAGATCATATAGAAAAATTCGCATCTACTGGTGCAGTACCTCTTACCCTTGGTGGAGATCATTCAATGGCATTTGCTGAACTCATGGGTTATAAGAGAGTATATAAAAAACTTGCCATTGTTCACTTCGATTCACATTCTGATACAGGTTATTATCCAACAGATCCTGAAGCACCATACGATCATGGTACACCATTTTATGATGCTATAACACATGACTGTGTTGATACAGAGCATTCTATACAAATAGGTATGAGGGGCTTGCTTGGTACAAAAGAAACACATGATTTTGCCCATAATTCAGGCATGGATATGCTGACAGCTACACAGGCTCATGATCTTGGAATAGATGGGGTAGCTCGTGCTATAAGGAAAAAAGTTGGCAATGCTCCTGTATTTGTTACTTTTGATATAGATTTTCTTGATCCGGCCTATGCTCCTGGAACAGGCACTCCGGAGGGAGGTGGATTCACCACCTGGGAGGCTCTGGAAATGATAAGAAAAGGTTTGATAGGACAGAACATAAAAGGATTCGATCTTGTTTGTGTAAACCCTACATATGATAACTGCCAGGTTACTTGTATGGCTGCTGCAAGAATAGCATTTGAATTCATGTCTCTTATTGCAGCCAAAAAAGAAAATATTACCGACTATAAAGGTTATCATGCTGGTATGTAAAGGAGGATAAAATGACAGAATCTAATATTGTTAATAAAGAATTACCCCCATTTTCTGGTATTCATACTTTCCATAGTCTTCCTTATCAGTCAGATTTGTCAAAGGTTGATTATGCTGTTGTGGGTGCCCCATTCGATACTGGAGCGGTCAATCGTTGTGGCGCCAGATATGAACCAATGGCAATACGAAGCTTTTGCAGCTTTTCTAATAGTATGAGCTGGAATACAAATCTTGAAGTATATGCTGAAAAAGCATCAGGAACAGATCTGGGAGAAATATTAGTAAAAAATGGTTATACAAAGCCATCTCTGAGACTCATTGAGGAAGCCCTGTATAAAATTTATGATTCAGATACTGTTGCCGTTGTGATGGGAGGCGGTCAGGTCATTACACTTGCGGAACTTCGGGCTTTGAACCATAAGTATGGAAAAATGGCACTTATACATTTTTCAAATGATAGAAGTGTAACTGAGCATGGAGACTTCATTGATGATGGTAATATGTTATTAAATGCTGTTTCTGAAGGCCTTATTGATACTGAACATTCAATTCAGCTGGGCATGAGAGGCGGATATAATAACAAGAAAGAGAAAGAACTATTTAAAGACCAGGGTATGAAAGTTCTGGAAGCTTATGAAATGCATCAGATGTCACTTGATGAAATTATTAAAACAATCAAGGATACAGTAAATTCTAACAAATGTATTATTTCTTTGGATCTTGGATTTCTCGATCCCACAAATGCTCCTGCTGTTGATAATCCAAAGATGGGAGGCTTTACCACCTATGATATAAGAACTATTCTGCGGGATATTATTCAGACAATTGATATGAAATCATTTGACATAGTTAATCTGACATATATGTTTGATGTTGGAGAGATTTCATCACAGGCGTGTGATGGAATCCTTACTGATGTAGTTTGTGCTATGGCGAAAAAGAAAGAAAACGGAGGTGTGTAAGATGGATAGTATTTATGCTGGAGGTCCTGTATATTCTGGTGTACACACTTTACTCGGACTTCCATATAGTAAAGACCTCACTGATGTAGATGTGGCTATGTATGGCATGCCATTTGATATAACCACAACAAATAGAACCGGCACTCGTTTCGGCCCGATGGGAATCCGCGAATGTGGACAGTGTAAGCCTTATAACGAGTACTTTGACATTGATATTTTTGATGATTTCAAGGCTGTAGATACTGGCGATTTCAAAATTCCATTAAGCTATGTTGATAGAGATATGGAAGCAGTTGAAAATCAGCTATATTCACTGTTAGATCAAGGAGTAAAAACTATTGGTGTGGGTGGGGACCATACTCTGTCATATCCTGAACTAATGGCTGTAAAAAAGAAATTTGGACCAGTAGCATTCGTGCATTTTGACTCACATACAGATACATGGGACTGGCCGGATGAGAATGGTAATACCCTTATAAACCATGGTACTCCATTCAGGCTTGCAATTCAGCATGGATGTCTAGATATGGATCATGCCATCCAAATCGGAATGAGAGGCGGTTTTGGAAGCCTTGAAGATCATGATTTTGCACTTTCTCATGGTATGAAAATAGTGTTTGGAAACGAGCTTCATGATATAGGTATGAGTGAATGCGCTGAAAGGATAAGAAAGGTAGTAGGAGATAAGCCTGTATTTGTTACATTTGACATCGATTTTCTTGACCCTGCGGTGGCACCTGGTACAGGCACGCCTATCGTTGGTGGATTTACTACAGCCGAGGCGCTACAGTTATTGAGAGAAGGACTGGCAGGATTAAACATTGTTGCCATGGATCTGGTAGAGGTAGCGCCAGCATATGATCCATCTGGTCAGACCCAGGTAGTAGCGAACGAGCTTCTCAGAGAATTCCTGTCAATACTCTCATATAACAAGAAAAAGGCCGGCAAATAAGCATATACCTGTATCATGAGAATATATCCTGAAAAAATGCTTGACATTTGTGTTAGACAAAGGTATATTCTCACAATATCAAAAATAAAAGTTCTCAAAGACGAGGTTCACATTAATGGAACCTCGTCTTTTTTGTACTGGAGGTAAGAATATGTCTGAGCATATTTCTAATAATGAATACAAAGAGGGTCAGGACATGATAATCCTTACGGATGTCCGCAAACAATTCGGTGATTTTGTGGCAGTCGCTGATACAAACCTCAGGGTGAAGAAAGGAGAATTTTTTACTTTTCTTGGCTCTTCTGGATGTGGAAAAACCACAACACTTAGAATGATTGCTGGTTTCGAAGATCCTACACAGGGCAGTATCCTTATTGGCGGAAAACATGTAGAGCATCTGCCTCCAGAGAAGAGAGAAGTAAATACAGTTTTTCAGAACTATGCTTTATTTCCGCATCTTACAGTAAGACAGAACATAGCATTTGGACTTAAATTAGCGAAAGTGAAGAAGAAGGAGATAGAGCAGCGTATAGAAGAGATAATAAGGCTTGTAAAACTTGAGGAGCACGCTGATAAAGCTCCTGATCAGTTATCCGGAGGACAGAAACAGAGAGTTGCCATTGCAAGAGCAATAGTAAACAATCCTCAGGTGCTTCTTTTAGATGAGCCACTCGGTGCTCTTGACATGAAGCTCAGAAAAGAAATGCAGCTGGAACTTAAGGAACTTCAGCAAAAGCTTTCGATAACCTTCCTGTATGTAACTCATGATCAGGAAGAAGCGCTGACGATGTCAGACAGAATTGCAATCATGAACAAAGGAGTTATTGAACAGGTTGGTACTCCTTTTGAAATCTATGAAAAACCGCTGACAAAATTTGTGGCGAAATTTATTGGAGAGACAAATCTCTTTGAAGATTCAAAGATTATAGATAAAAACGGCACTAATTATAAAGTTGATATAGGTGAAGCTGAGATTTCAGCAGAGAGCACAAGACAGTTTAACAATGGTGATTTGACTCATGTATCTATCAGACCGGAAAATATTAAACTCTCTGTAGAGCCTATACCGGGACGGGAAAGTATTCCGGTTACTTTTGACAAGATGGTATATGTCGGTAATATCTCCAAATTTTACTGCATTACAAATTCAGGAAAAAGAATGATAGCTTCTGAGTTCTCTGAAGATGCCGACAGCTTCAGACATGGTGATAAGATATATATAAACTGGTTACCGAAAAGAGCTGTAATGATACAGAAGCTTGGAAACAGAGATGTATCGGAGCTTTCTATTTGAGGAGGTGTCAACATGGATAAAAATGTTTACACAGTAGAAGCAAGAAAAAAATTGCTGCGAAGAAGAGACACCGTTGGAAAAACAACAACTATTGGGCCGATGCTGATATGGAATGCGCTGCTGTTCTTTTTTCCGTTGATCTACCTTATAGCCATTAGTTTTGCCAAGAGTGAAGGCTTTGGAGTTATCACTTATGGCATTTCTCTTGATAACTATAAGATGGCATTGAGCGGTACTTATCTGACAGTTATCTTATCATCGCTTAAGATGGCACTTATTGTAACGCTCATCGTATCAGTGATTTCATATCCATATGCTTATTTCGTTTCCAGAAAGCCTAGAAAGTATCAGGGATTTTTGATAATGCTTATCATGATACCTTCCTGGACTAATTCATTGCTTCGTGTCTATGCCCTTCAGTCACTGATGTCTACTAATGGAGTATTGAATACGATATTGGTAAATCTGCATATAGTAAATCAACCGATTCAAATGTTGAGTACGGATTTTGCAGTATATTTTGGTATGGTATTTACCACAGCACCGTTTATGATACTTCCGTTATATTCCAATATGCAGAAGATCGATGTATCTATTCTCGAGGCAGGAAGAGATTTAGGTGCTACAAGCGGACAGCTCTTCTGGAAGGTTATTTTTCCAATAAGTCTTCCTGGACTGGCAAGTGGAATTGTACTTGTATTTATCCCAGCCATTTCAAACTTCTTTATAACTGATATGCTTGGCGGTGGTAAAAGTATTAATATCGGTAATGTTGTACAAAGCCAGTTCAGTATATCGAATAACTGGCCGATGGGATCTGCTATCTCAGTAATACTAATGCTGATAAGTATGGTAGTGATCCTGCTATGCGATAAGTTTGCTATAGCTAATGCTCATGCAGGAAAGGGGAAATAAGAATGAAAAAAAGACAGTTAGTACCTAACGCATATATAGTAATACTTTTAGCACTGCTTTATATCCCACTTGTGATAATGATAACTCAATCATTTAACAAGTCATCTATCAGTTCAGTGTGGGGTGGATTCACATTTGGGTGGTATCAGACCCTGTTTGGAAGAAATGATGTCAAGCAGGCATTGTTTACGACGCTGAGAGTTACGGGTATAAGCACTATTGTATCAGTAATTCTGGCGACACTTGGTGCAATCGGATTTTACAGATATGATTTCAAGGGAAAAAATTTCCTTGATTCATGGCTTTATCTGCCAGCTGTGGTTCCGCCACTTGTTCTTGGTATAGCACTTTTTGCCATGTATAACATTTTGCATATACAGCTTGGTGAGCCTACTATTATTCTTGCTCATATCACCTTCTGTACTCCGTTTGCTTTTACGACAATAAAAAGTAATCTCGATGGATTTGACAGATCGATAGAAGAAGCAGCGAGAGATCTTGGCTGCACACAAATGCAGGCGATAACTAAAGTTATCGTTCCAAACATCATGCCAGGTATTCTTTCTGCAACACTTTTGAGTATATCGATTTCAATGGACGATGTATTGACTAGTTTTTTCGTTTCTGGTTCTGGTCACAATACATTATCAATGCTCATATACTCATTAGTGAAGCAGGGAGTAAAACCAGATATAAATGCTCTCAGTACAATCCTGATAATCGTTTCAATTGCGATAGGTCTCTTATCACAGGTATTTTCGGGACGCAATGAGAACAAGGAATCCTAATCAAAGTAAGGAGGCAATCTATGAAGAATAATTTTGTTAAAAAGATTTTTACCGCATTGTTGTCAGCATGTCTTGTTGTACCTCTTATGGCATGTGGCTCTTCGTCAGGAAGCAGTGCATCTGGAAGCTCATCTGATAAAACAGTAAATATTATTGCCTGGGCCAGCATGTTCACGGATTCACAGGTACAGGCCATTAAAAAGGCTACCGGAATTACCGTAAACGCTACACCTTTTAATTCACTGGAAGAACTTTATACGAAGTTAAGAAGTGGCGGCGTCAACTATGATATGTGCGTTACCGGAGATTATATGGCGGGCACACTTATCAAAGAGGGCATGCTGCAGAAATTAGATAAGGACGCACTTAAGGATGTCTATGATAATATAGATGATTCTTTTAAGAATGCTTATTATGACGAGGACCTGGATTACTGCATACCGGAAGGTGGCGGTACTGTAGGCATCATGGTAAACAGAGACAAGGTAAAGAATGATATCAAATCATGGAAGGATCTCTTTGACTCATCACTAAAAGGAAAGATCGTAATGCTTGATGATCAGAGAATTATCCTTGGAATTGGAAATGTTCTTAATGGCAATGATTTTAACAGTACTGATGCAGATCAGATAACTCAGTCAGAACAGACAATGGAAAAAATTATTCCGAATGTAAAGTTATTTGAAAGCTTTGATCAGTATAATGCTATGTCAAATGGTGAAGCAGATATAATGGTTGGCTGGTCATATGAGGCTTATATGCTGACACAGAATAACCCAGGTAATTATGAGTACATCTATCCTGAAGAAGGAATGCATGTATATGTAGATAATTACTGCATAACGAAGAATGCAAAGAATGTGGACGCATGTAATGAGCTGATCAAATATCTGAATTCTGATGAGTTTAACAAGATAGTATGGGACGAGACCCCTGGAACAAGATTGGCAGCAAAGTCATTTATGGATTCGATAAAATTTGATGACCTTGGACAGACAATTGTTCTTCCTCCATCAGAGCAGTATTCTAAGGGACTTTATCTTCACGTGTTAGATAATGATGTGATGCAGAACTATGACACAGCTTGGACAACATTTAAGCAGAAGGCGTCTATTTCGTAATCTGTAGAAAGCAGGTTAATATGCAATATCAACCATTGGATACCGCATGGGTGTTAATCGGAGCAGTTCTGGTCTTTGCTATGCAGGCAGGATTTGCATTAGTAGAGGCGGGCTTCTCCAGACAAAAAAATGCGGCAAATGCAGTAATTAAAAATATAACTGATTTTTTGATAAGCTCACTGGTTTTCTGTATTATCGGATTCAGGATTATGTATGCTGGTGTGGCAGAAGGAAGCTATGCGGCAGGCATACCAGATAAGGTATTCATTTTTTATGAATTGGTATTCTGCGGAACTGCTGCAACTATAGCTTCAGGAGCGTTTTCAGGAAGAATGAGATTCAGCTCATACTGCCTTTACAGCTTAGTCATGAGTGCTGTAATCTATCCGGTGAGTGGCCACTGGGCATGGGGCGGTGGCTTTCTCCAGAAAATGGGCTATCATGATTTCGCCGGTGGCTCGGTAGTTCATATGGTTGGTGGAATCTCGGCTCTTGTTGGAGCTATGATCCTGGGTCCTCGAATCGGAAAGTATAATGAAAAACACTATTCGAATGCTATTCAGGGTCATAGTATGACTCAGGTTGCTCTGGGAGTGTTTGTACTTTGGATTGGATGGTTTGGATTTAATGGAAGCTCGACCATGGGAATTTCAACAGAAGAACAGATACTTACAGCTGGGAATGTCTTGTTAAATACAGCGCTGGCAGGAGCAGCAGCTGGAATAACCACTCTGCTTGTCAGCTGGTTCAGGTACCACAGGGCCGATATATCTATGGTATTAAACGGCGTATTGGGTGGCCTGGTAGCAATAACGTCAGGTTGTGATGTCATGGACCAGGGAGGAGCTATAGCGACAGGAGTGATTGCATCACTGGTTATGATTGCATCTATTGAAATAATAGATATAACCTGTCACATAGATGATCCTGTGGGAGCTTCGAGTGTCCATGGTATCTGCGGGATTGTCGGAATTCTATTGACAGGAGTTTTCTCCACGAAAAACGGATTGCTTCATGCCGGAGGATTCCGCCAGCTTGGCATTCAGTGTATCGGTGTTTTAGTCATGTGTGCCTGGGTGACTGGTTGCATGCTGGTCTTTATGCTGATTTTGAAGGCTTTAGGAATACTTCGTGTCAGCAAGGACGCTGAAATGATTGGACTCGACAGATCAGAGCATGGATATGTGGGAGATATGCTTCCACGTGCTGCAGATTTTGCAACTGACCTTGACAAAGATGAAATCAGAAAAATGATGGGTGAGGTCGAGGACAGACACTATATCTCCGATCACAAAGTCAGAAGCGTAGTTATTATTACCAGGGAAAACAAATTGAACGATCTCAAGAATGCTCTTAATGACATTGGAATTTCTGGAATTACAGTTTCTGATGTTATGGGCTGCGGCGTACAGAAAGGACATATAGAAAGCTTCTATCGTGGAGTTGAAATGGAAGTTGAGCTTCTGCCAAAAGTGAGAGTTGAAGTAGTCATCTCAGAAGTTCCACTAAACAGTGTTATTGAAGCTGCAAAAAAGGTCTTGAAGACAGGAAATACCGGTGACGGTAAAATTTTTGTCTACGGTGTTGAGAATGTCATCCGTATCAGGACTGAAGAGGAAGGCGAGAAAGCTTTGTGAGTCTATAAAGGATTACTCCGGGATTTTCTGAGTAATCCTTTTTTTATGTTTACATAACTAAAACTTCCCACACCTAAATGGTGTGCTGTACCTTGAAAATTCAATAATTCGGGCAAAAAATAAGGCATAAATAGCGTGCCTTGGAGGTGCGGACAAAAACCTGGACCTGAAGAGAGTATGAATTTTTTTCTGTAAAAACAGATCTTTCATGAAAAGTTGCAGTGATATAGATTAAAATATTTTAAATATATTCTTCTGTATCACTTGAGTATAATATTGCATAGATCAGCTGTCCTG
>Ga0256407_10007324_pt1 | contig 16673 bp, 1 predicted proteins | sample RumenRJG_04DNA_FD_193489 | JGI IMG/M metagenome (GOLD analysis project Ga0256407, IMG submission 193489) | Bovine rumen microbial communities from Lethbridge, Alberta, Canada - RJG_04 | ecosystem: Host-associated > Mammals > Digestive system > Stomach > Rumen | place: Canada: Alberta | collected...
GGGCCCAAACCCCACCCCCCAATCCCCAATCCCCAATCCCCAATCCCCAATCCCCATAAAATACTAGATAATAAATATTATTATTTTATCATGTTATATTTAAAATTAACAAAAATTAATTTTTTAAATTCTAAGTTATTAAATATTTTATTTTAATTTTAATTAAATGAAAGAAATTTTATGCAGCTGCAGTTGCATTTTGGACGTTTCTAATTTGGCCATCAGCCATATTATATAAAGTATTGAATTTATTATTAAATTCTTCTGTTTCTTTAAATGTATATGAAATTCTATTTTTTAAATTGATTAATTGAGTTTTCAATTCTTTGTCAGCATTTCTTCCTAGGCATTTAGCTCGAATTGCATTAAATAAATTTTTATATTTAAATATAAAAGTAATATAATTATTTATTTTATCAATATTTTTTAGTGTATCAAGATCTTCATTAGATAAGGATGCTTTAATACTTTGATTACCAAATTGATCTATTATATATGTATTTCCTGGGCATCCTCTACAAAAAGGACAACCAACTGATTCGTTCCCTCCTTTCCCAATTATATAAGTTGAAACAAAACTATATTGTAATTCATACTTTTTAACTCTATTTTCACTCTCATCTATATCTTTTTCTTCAACTTCTCCATCTGTTACAATAATAAGATGTTCGAAATTTTCATTTTTAGTTTCTCTGCATATTTCAGCAATATAATAACTTATAGTATCATCAGAACCTATTTTTTGTTCAATAAATTTATCCATTTCATTTTCAGATTTATAATAATAATTTGAGCCCCAAGTATAAAATTTATCTCCTCTATCTTTTTTAAAATATTTTAATTTTAATTCTTTTAATTTATTGAAATAAATGTTCTTTATTCCTTGATTACTAATTGAGCCAGAGCAATCTATTGCAAAAAGTGTCTTCATTTCTTCAGGATTTTTAAAAATTTTAGGTCTTTTTTTGAATTTTTTCCATTTACTATTCCAATTAATATGAATATTAACAGCTTTTGGTCTAAATTCACTTCCATCTTTACACATATCTCTTTGTTGATGTTTTTCAGGCGCTCCTAACCATGATACAATATTTTGTATATATCTAGGGGTTCCTTGTTTTCCCATTTCCAAGAAAAATTTAGTATAAGAACAATCTATTACGATATCTCCTTTATCATCATTAGAGGAATAAAATAAAGAATTAAAACCTCCTTCAGAATCTTTAGAAAATGGAACAAATGGAAGTAATTTCTTGGGATCAGTTATCATCTTTAAATCTTCGTTTTTCCCGAAATATAGTATATCATCATTAAGAGGTTTTTCTACACAATAAGAAATTGTTTTTCCTTCATATATTGAATTTAAACTATGAGAAATAATATTTCTTGCATAATTATCAATCATCTGAATTTTTCTATTGAAAGTTGATGGCTCTTTTAAATTTCCTGAATTATCACCATATATGGTTTGCATACCTTTATGATTGCCTGCCACTCTGAAATTAACCTTAGGGAATAATTCTTCAATTAAAATATTAACTTGATAATTAAATGGAGCATTATCAGCAAAAAGACCTAAAGCTCCTCCATTTAACCAAAATTGTTTTATTACCTTAACAAATTCTCCAAATAAATAAGGATCATCATCATCATTTGGTAGCTCAGGATAAGGTTCTCCACTCATAATGATACATGCATAATAATCGCAACATCCTTTTTTATAATTTCCGCATTTGGTCAATTTATTTATTGCATCTTTATAATTTATTACTACTTCAGCTTTTATTCCAGTATAATCTATTGATGATTGAATACATTCAGTGTTATCTTTAGACCTTGCAATATATTGATAAGATAATCTTTCATCCTCTCCTTCATTCATTCCATATGAATAAGGCATTACTATTAATAATTTTTGGCCTTGGAAGAAATTTTTTTCATACATACCATAATTATGAACAGAAAACTTACCATTCCCTGTCAATTCTTCTTCTCTTGCATTAGGTGGTATTTCTGTTTGATAATAATCATATCCACTTAATTCAACTGGTATATTAATTAGTTCATTCTTCAATTTTTTATATATTGGATTTTTTTGCGAATCTTCTATATTAGAATCATTAATTTTTATTTTTAATTTTGAATAATTTAATTTCATTTTTGAATTATTAGAATATGTTCCAGAAAAACAAGATGCAATACCTTGAATTAATTTATCAGGATTTAAAGAATATACAACATTTGGAAATAAATTTTCAATTCCAAAAGGGGCAAAACCTACTCCTATACCAAATACATTTAATCCTTTATTAACACAAAAAATTACATTTTTTATTATTCTTTTAATTTCTGATGAAGAATATAAACCATCAGTGATAACAAAGAGAAAATCTGGATGTTCTGTTTTCCTTAAATTATGTAAATTATAAGCTGCTTTTATTGCAGAAGCCAAATCAGTATTTTTAATATTTTTGTTAAGTTGGTCAAAAAGAATAGGCCATATTGGTGATTTTTCAGAAAGAATATCCAATGAATTTTTTTCAGAACAAATCACATATGGATTCGGATTTCCAGATACAATTAAATCAAAGCAAGGTAAATCAATTGCACCTATAGCACTTAATAATACTTGGATAGTTTTCCATGTATGTTGGTTGCATAAAGGACTAAAACATGATACTGAAGAATCTATAATTACTGTTACTCCATAATTTTTAATAAAGCCATCTCCTAATTCTCTATAAATTCTTGGATTTGGTGTTGGATTCAAAAAATATTTGATTAATTCATTAACATCAATATGAGAACCAACATCAGTTAAAATCGATTGTGTTGGTAAGTTTGGTTTGAATATTAAATCCAGAATAGATAAATTTATTTTTTCCTTGCTAATTTTAAATAATTTCATAAAATTTCTTATTTCATTTTTATTTTCAGTATTTATTTGTTCTGAAACTTTCATAATAGAACCAATATTTTTAGAAATTTCTTTTATTTCATTTTTTCCTAATTTTTCAACTGCTTCCTGAATTTGAGGTAATTTAATTTTTTTAGCATAAGGCTCTTCTTTTATTTCCCTTAGAAAATTATCTATTACAATATTACTTAAATTTTTAAGGTTTTCTTTAGAAGGAATATTATTTAATTTTTTTAATTCAAAAATTGCTTTTTCTATTTTATCGTTATTATCTTTCTCTTTATATCTCCTTAATACATTTAATATTGCTTTAATATATATTAAAAGATATTCTTCATTTATTTCATAAACATTTCCTTTTTGTATATATAATTTTTCCTTACTCATTTCTATAAGTTCAACGGGTAATTCATTCGATTTGCAATAATGACCGAATTTTTCCCAAAACTTAGTCAAAAATTCAGAATGCTCAATTTTTATATTTTTTGGTTTAGAAAGAATAAAAGCAAATGAATGATTAGGATTTGTAAATATCCTATCTTTCCATTGATCATATAAAGCAAATTCTTCATCAAGTCCATTAGTAAACATGTAAAAAACTCTTTGACAATCATCATTCGCTGAAGTTTTAAATTTGTCTGTGGCTGTTTTTATACAAGATGCAATATTTGTATTAAATCTTTTGATAAAAATGCAATCTAAAGCTTTTTGGAGATTCTCAATTGAATGTTCTTCATCTAATTCTTTTAATACTACTTTAAATCCACTATCTCCGACAACAGATATGAGATAAGGAACTTCTAACGCATAAAATACAGAAGAAAAAGCACATACTTGGAGCATAACAAAAAATTTTTCTGTATCTGATATTGTTCTTGCACAATCCAATAAAATATTTATCTCTAAATTTTTAAAAGGAATTTCCTGGGTTAGATTTAATTTAGAAATTGTTGAAAATATTCTACTGGATAAAAATTCACTACTTTCTAATAATTTATAAATTGTGGAGTCATTTTTAATTTCAATAGATTCTTTTAATAATTCTTTTAATTTATCCGAACAAAATAATTTATCCAATTTTCCTTCTTTTTCAGTTATTTCATCGAATTTTAATTTTTTTCTGCTTACATTTTTCATTTTTTTTATTACTCTAATAGTTTCTTTTTCAATATCAAAATTTTGTTCCTCAAAACTTTTTCCTATCATTTGGACCTTTTTATCATCAACTTTTTTTTTAACCCAACCACTTTTAGGAGGATTTTTTTGAAATTTATTAAATAAAAAGTTTATTGAAGGGGGGGGATTTTCTTTGATTTCATCTAAAATAGTGTACACTTTTTGTAAACTTTTGCTTGCTGTAATCACTTCTGGAGGTTTATCATAAATAATATTTTTATTTTCTTTAAAATTATCATCGCTACTTTTCTTCCTTTGTTTTTTCAGAACTGAATTATTTTTATTTTTTCGAGATAATTCTTCAAAATCTAGATTCATTACTTCAGAATCTTCAACTGTTTGAATACCTTTTTGGGTGTTCAATAAAAGATTTCTTCTTCCTGAATTACCAACCCTATACAAGGAATTTTCTTCAACAATATCTTCTTCAAAATTATTGGCAGGTATATCAAAAATATCTTTTTCGGGTAATATTATAAAATCTTGAATTTCATTATTATCATTAAAGTGTAATTTTTTTAAATCAAGATCATTAGTAAAATCTACTCCAGATTTCTTCAGTTTTGAAAACATTATTTCAAAAGATTTTTGGAATTCCTCTATTCTTGGAGAAATCAATGAAAAGTCATGATTACCAGAAATATCATATAGATTATATAATGCCGATAGGACATTAATTGATTGAGCAATCTTTTTTTCGTCATTTTTTATAACTGCATATCTAATGAATGAAGGAAGCATTTGAGTCTTTAAAATACAACTTCCATAATATTCCATTAATGATTTAATTGAATATGTATTTGGGATAATTATTTCATCTAATTCTATTTCATCCACAGAATTGGATTTATTATTTATATTAGAAATATATTTAGAATGAATTGGACTTTTATTTATATCAACTGCTTCACATTTACCATCAATTATTAAAAATTTATCTCCAATTAATTCTGAAACTTCTGATTCATTTTTTCCTCTAGATTTTTCATTTTTTCTTTTTTGTTCAGATTTTATTATATCTTGCTCAATTAATAATATTTTTTGTGTTATTTTCCTTATACTATCAGGTAAGGATTGATTATTTTTATTTATAATATTAAAATAAAATTGAGTTTGTAATTTATTAATTTCTGAATATAAATTATTATAATTAAAAGATGAAAATGAAATAATATCATTATTACTATGTATTTCTTTTTTTTTTGATAAAAATATATTATATAATTTTTTAATTAAAGAAAGTTTTTTTTTATTAATTTTTTCCCAAGTTATATCATCATTATCTAATTCTATATATGATAATAAATATTTAATTTCTTCAGATATTTGTGATTTAATTATATTTGGCAAAAAAGATAAAAGAGAATTAAGTGTTGATTTAGTTTTTTCAAAAATTAAGTAAGCAAAAAAAGCAAAACTAAATTTATCATTCTTTTTTATTTTCTCAAATCTTTTACATATATCTAAAATTTCTTCCTTTTTCATAATTTCATAAATCTGATTTACAAAGCTATCAACATTTTGATTATACTTCTTAAAAAGATTTTTTATTTTTTCATATGTAGAAGGGCATCTATTTTTTAAGCTTTCAATAAAACCATTGCTATCAAAATATTGGTAATAGTTATTATGATAATAATTATATTTATTAGCATAATCATTTAGTTCCTTTTTATTAGAAAATGTTTTAAATAAAGTATCATAATCTTCAAATTCTAATATCAAAGGATACCATTCAGTATTACAAACTCCAAAAAGAGAATAATTTATTACTTTATTAATCCAAAATAGCCCCTCTCTATATGTATAACTTTTAAAACTTTCATTATTTTTTATATTTCCATTATTATCAATAAAATATATTTCATTATTTTCTGGAATTGGCTCTAACATATAATACTCTCCGTTTTTACCGAAGTTTTTAACATATTTTGAGATTTGATTATCCCAATATCCAAATGGACAAATATAATTATAATCATTATTTATTTGATAATTATCTTCAATTTTTTGTAAATTGCCTAAATTTGCCGAGTGGTTAACATTATATTTAAATATTTCAAATTCTTTCAGATTTAGATTATTTAAGTCAAAATCGAAATCTGTTTTTTTTATAATTTTTATTAATTTAATATTATTATCTATTTTACATTTGAAGCTAGCTAATTCTGGATAGACAAAATTTGAACAATCAATATCAATTTTAAAAGAAAATTCATTTTTCTCATTTTCAATTATAATTTCCTTTTTTCTATTTTCAATAGTAACATTAGAATTAATTGATTCTGCTTTAATTATTGCTTTAATTTTCTTGTTTATATATGGAAAATAGATTCTGAATTGAATATTTAATTTTAACTTATTATTATCAGGCAAATACTTTATAAAATTATAGGCAAAATCATCTTTTGGAATTAATATTTCAATATCTTTGGAAGTATAGCAATGATTCAAAAAATCATATATCTGAAAATCAAAATTAATAGGTACAATAACACTATCTATTATTATAGATATTTTATAATTTGGAGAAAGAAAACTTTCAATTTTACAATTTATTCTTTTTGGTTCATTTCCTTCAATTTCTGGAATATCAACAATCAATTTATTTTTTTCAATAATAATTTTTGGCTGCTTTGAAGTGCATCCTTCTAAAGACTCCATTCTTGCTTTAATTGAATTATATTCCCCTTGAATATAATTTTGAATATGAAAAACTAATTGTTCATTTGATAATAGCCTTTTTGTTTTTAATATAAAATTTCCTTCTATATACTCTAACTTATAATTTTCACATGACAATAATGTTTCAATTGGTAATGTCAATATTTTCATATCTATTTCAACATCGCAATAAGAATCTCTTGATTTCAATTTTAGCAATCTTCTTATTCTTTGATTTTCTTTTTTTCCTACCTCTATTAATTTAGGAATATAAATTTCTATAGGAATTTGCTCTTTTGGCCCAATATACTTTTTTACTTTCATATATTGGTTTAAATCTGTATCTTTTCTATCATGAATTGGAATATTTTCATTTTTATTATCTTCTTTATCTGAATAAGTTAAATTATTATCTTTTTGTTTTTCATCATATTTTTGACCTACTTCTATTTGGGAATTTTTTTCTACATTATTATTATATTCATCTTCCATAATACTACTTTGTTCTTCCTCAGGAATCTCTTGAATATTTGCAGTAATTTCTTCATCAACTAAGGATAAAATATTTAAAATAATAGGTTTTGTATATAATTCTGGATAAAATGGACCTTTTTGGAATGTCATTTTATTATAATTACATTTCAATATACCATCTTTTTTACTTACCATTGGCATTGACAATAATGCAGAATCAGTTTTCAAATTATCATATTTTACAAAGTGCTGTAAAGGTTGAGGAAGTAAAGGCATATTAAATTTTTCTATAAATATTGCATCTAGATCTTTCTTAAATTGTCTAGAAATATTTCCAAATATATTTTGATATTCATTACATAAGGATTCAAATTCATTTTGGATACATAAAAGATCTTTTTCTAAACTATTTTTAATATTAATAATTTGAGAGAAATCAATTGTTTCATCATTATCATTTTTTTGTATATCGAAATAATATTTTAAATTATCAAATTTTTTTTTGAAAGAATTCAAAACACCACCATCCATATCTAAATCTTCAAATTCGCCTTTTTTTAAAGAATTTAATTTATTTTGAATATTTATTAATTTATTTTTCAAATCTTTTATAAATGAAGAAATATAATTAAAGTCCTTTCCTTTAAAACTTACCTTTTTATAATTTGTTTTTTTAATATATTTTTCTTTTATTATCTTTCTTGATTCATCATCAATATTAAATTCATATTTTGGTATTTCTTTTTCCATTGCTTTATCGAAAAAAATAGTTTCTGAAACATCTAATGTTTCAGAAATATTCTGATATTTTTTTTTAACACAAAATTTATTTTTGTTTTCATTTTTTATTTCATTCTTAAAATATAGATTATTCTCATTATTTCCTCCTTTAAGAATTTTAGATTTATTATCATAATAAATATTTATATTATTATTTTTCGGGTTTTTAAATGGAATTTGAAAATAATTAATTTTATTATCTGTATTTTCCTTTAAAATCTCTTTATATTTTTGTAGTTCATTAAGCTTAATTTTTATTTCATTAATTATTTTTGGATGTATTTGGTCTTCATATTCTATTTCTGGGACCTTTTCTTCTAATTTATCACAGGATTTATTGTATTCATCTAATTTTTTTTCAATTTCATGAATTTCATTATCTATATTCTTTTTGTCTTGTTCTTCCCTATATATATTTTCAATTTCTTCTACATTCTCTTTTATAGTTTCTATATAATTTGGTATTTCTTCTATTAATTTTTGTAAATTATCTTCTAAATCTTTTTTTTTATTATTATTTACTAAATTTTTTGCCTTTGCTTCATAATTATTTAATATCATTTCTTTAATATGAGTTTTTGGAGAGTAAATTAATTTTAATATAAAATTGTTTGAATTCTTAATATCATCTGATAAAATTTTATCCATGCTTCCATCTAAAGAATAATTTATTAATTCAAAATAAAAGTTTTTAAGTATTGTTAAAATTTCATCTTTTAAAAATTGTTTATCAACATTTAATTTATCTAATAAATTATTAAAGAATTGATAAAATAATCTTACATTTATAATTTTTATTTCATTCGGAACATTCTCTAATATTAAATTAAGCCAACTATTATCTAATTCAACTGCGTTTTTATTTTTTATTATATCTTCTATTTTTTGCCTGATTTCATCTGATATTTCTTTGTAAATTGTCAAATTTTTTTGATTTCCAAAATTGATACAATTCACTGAAGACATATTCCTTATTAAAAATACCCAAAAAGGTATATAAATTTCATCATTTTTGAGATTAATAATTTCTGTTATATCATCTTTATTTAATTTTGTATATATCAAAGTTTTAATTAATTCTAAATTTTTGATTATAAAATATTTAAATGATGGATTCATCTTTTTCATTAGTAATGACTCAATATCTAACTTATTTTCTTTATTTTTATCAAAAATAGCCATATCTTCAAAATTAATATTAATACTTTCTTTAGCACTAATAATTTCATCAAAGCATTTTGATAATTTCATTACATTGATTAATGCATTTAATTTATCTTTATTACTATTTTCCTGATTATTCTTTTCTTCAAAAAATGAAATTAATTCTTCATAATTATTCGGAAGTTCTTTCTCGAACTCATAAAAAAATTCTTTATAAATAATTTTCGATGATATCACGCAAATATCTACCATATTTGTTAAATTATTTTTAGAAATTTCATCCAAAATTTCCTTAAAAATATTATTCATTTTCTTCGAGTCTGTATTAATTTTATCAAAAATAGGACCTGCAGAGTATTCCATATTTTCATTATATTTGAAAAATAGATATAATATATCTTTAGGTTCAAATTCAGGCTGTATAATTTTTGTAGTTAGAGAGTAATTATTTGCAATTTTATATGTAAATTCATATTCTTCATCAGTTATAGAGGTTCTTTTTGATTTATTATTCAAATCTTTAATGAAATTTTTGATGCTCGATTGGTCAATTTTATCATTCCATAGCTTAAGCATTAATTGAGCTCTGATCATACTTTTTATTAATTTTCTATTTTCTGTTCCTAAAACTTCATTTTCAAAGGAATTTATGAATTTCAACAATGATTCAAAGCCTAAGTTTCCTATTAATTCTCCATATCTAAATCTTTCTTTATTGTCTTTAGAATTTATTATTTTTTTTTCTAATTCATAACAAACAGAATAGAAAAACATATTTTTATATAATTTTACTATTTTAGTATTCTCTCCAGGTTTTAATATTATATTCGAATTTAACCAATTTAAATCATTTCCTGATTTTGAAGTTAAGCTCTCCTTTGCAGTCAAACTTAAATCTTCAATTTCTTGTTCAATTTCATTAGTTTTTTCTTGGATAACATTTAAATTTTCTTTACTTAAATTATCGATTTTGTTTCTTATATTTGTTCTGAACAGTTCTAAACCTCCCTTTAATTCTAATTTTACTAAATTTTTTTTTAAATTTGATAATTTATCTAATGCCTTTCTTAATTCTAAATTTATTTGTTCTTTTTCAATTTTATTATATATTAGATTTGATTGTTCGTCTAAAATCTGTTTGAATTCATTAATATTTTTTTCTGGGAAAGAAAAATCTTTTAAAATATCTAATTTAGATTTTTCATTTTCAATTTTACTCAAATAGTTTTTATACTCTTCCTCTCTTAAATTTAGTTCTAATTTTCTACCAATCAAATCTCTCCAAAGAAAACTATCTTCTTTATAAAAAAAGTTTAATTTTTCTGTAAAATCCAAACAATTATCTATGTCTGCTTTATCATTTAAAGTTGTATAAAAATTCAATTTTACAATTTCAAAAATATCTTTTTCAAAAGGTAGTAAATTATTAATTATATAAGTTAATATTTCAGAATCATCATTGAATGAAAGAAGAAATGTCCATATTTTTGGAATAATACTATTATTAATTAAGAATAAATTAGATGTCAAAAATTTTTTGGAAGAAATATTTTCTATATTTTCATCATTCGAAGAATGAGATAACGCGTATTTAATATTATTTGAGTCTATTATTCCTGAATTAGAAATTAATAAATTTATCATTTTTAAAGATTTTTCTTTATTTACATGCTCATCTTTAATTAAAAAAGCATCTAACATTTTCTTTTCTTTTTCTTTATAATACCTAAACATAGTTCCAGCTGATAAATAAATATTTGTTTTTTCATTTAATATAAGTTTAGGAAAAATCTTATTATATTGATAATTTTCAAAAATAAAAGGCATTTCTTCATCATCAAATACAAAAATAAAGTTGGTTTTTTTTTTATAATATTCTATCATAAATTTGATATAATAATAGGCTATTTCAAAATCTGAACCTTTACAATCTGTATTAAATTTATTATAGGGAAATATAATTTCAATATAATTTATAAAATTATGATTTTTTCTACAAAAAGAAATAAAGTCTTTTAAAGAAGATTTATTCCTTTTTAATAAAAGATCGTTTAATTGTAATAATAGCTGATTTATTTCAGGCATATGTAGAACAGGATTCATTAAATATCCAAAATTTGATTTTCCTTTATTTGTCAATCCCTCTAATAATCTTAATTTTAATAAAATAAATTTTATATTACTCAAAGATTTTATATTAATTAATGCATCAGAATTAATTTTTTGACCTTTATGTTCTGCTTTAATTTCCCCGATATTATCCAATAATTCTTTATATAGATTTCCAACTATTTTAATTTGATAAAAAGAAAAGAAAGATTCTTTTGATAAGCAAGAGTTATTTAATAAATTAATTGTATCATCAATTTGATTTTTAATATATTCTAAATTTGATTGTTGAATTGGAACTTCTAAACAAAGCCTAACGAAATCTCCAAAATTAAAATTAAATTGCGTAGATTCGCTTGTCGAATCTATTTGAATTTCCATTAATGTTTTAACAATTTCTGGAAACATTTCTTCTTCACTTATTTCATTTGTTGTTGTTAATATTAAATTTTTTGGCTTTTTTTTAAAAGAATTATAAATGTCATTCTTAAATTGTTCTTTTGTATAAATTTCATCATTTTCGTCTTTTTTCTCTTTTTGAATATCCATAAAAGAATTAATATAATATAAAGTAAACGAAGTTTTTATCCACTTTGCTGTTTGTTCAATATCATTATCATCGAAACTATTTTTATTTTTATCTGTAATTAAAAATTTCAAATTTCTTGGTGTAATTTTTATTCCTCCAGCCATTTGTTCTAAATGATTTTCACTCATTTTTGTTGCTTTAATATGTGCTGAAGCTAATTTAGAGGATAATATATTCCAAGATTTTCTATTAGTATTTTTTGAAAAATTAATGGAATTATAAATAACTGCTGATGAATCATATTGAGAATTATCAATTGAAGGTAAAGTAAATGATACACATTTATTAAATAAAATTTGATCAATTATTTTAGAGCCTTTATTAAAAGGATTATAAATAATAAATAAATGAAAATTTTCTTTAATATCTTTAGATGATATATATATACCTTTTCCAGATTCAAATATACTGATTTCTGGATTTTCTCCACAAAGGGAGCCAATTTTTTCAGGAATCTGTGAAGGTGCCATTTCAATTCCATCTAAAATTACCCATTGACCATCATTTTTTAAGATAGAATCTGTAAAAGCTGAATCTTTATGAATAAACCTACTTGGAGGAGAAATAATAATAAAAATAGTTCTCCGAACTTTTTTTAATTTATTTTCAATTTTTTCATCTAAATCTTTAGAATCTAATACTTTATCTATTTTTGATATAATTTTTTTATAATCTTTTAATCCCATTTCATTAAAAGATTTTTTCTTTTTTTTATGATTAATTATTTTTTTAATGCTATCATAAGCATTTGAAATTTTTTCTTTTTCTTCATCATCAAAATCCTCTTTAATGATTTCTTGCCCCGTTAAAATTGATAATCCTGTATTCGAATTCATTTGATATAAATTGGATTCTTGTCCTAATAAAATAGAAAATACATTCAAAAGATAAGATTTTCCAGAGGCAGTAGGCCCTTGAATAATAGGAGTTTTTTTTGAAATAATGCAACATATTAAGAAAATAAAGCAATGCTTTTGAGGTTTTGTCAAAGTATCAAATAATTTTTTGCATCTTTTTATTTTTATTTTATCTGGATTATGAACTCTAGCCCTTATTGTCTCTTTTGCTTCTTTTTCTAATTTTATAACTATATGTTTTTTATCTTCATCATAATCTATTGTAGGTAAAAATTCGATATTTCTCAACAGACCTAATTTTTCGGTCATTTTTTCTATATTCTCTTCTTGAGAAAAATGATACACAAAAATAAATAATTGAATAAGTAAATTATTAATTTGGGGAACAGATTCTCTAAAATCAATATATTTTTTAATATCATTTAAAGTAAAAGGAGATTCATTTGTTGTTTCTAAAGAAAATAAAATAGCATCTAAAAATTTTTTAGCAAAATCTTCTGCTTCAAGTGTTTTAGCTTTTTCAAAATTATCTTGGAAATATTTTTCATTTTTTAACTTTTTTTCTGCTTCCTCTTCTTTTTTAATACCATCAATTCTATTTTCTATTAAATAATTTTGAACATATTTTTTATTTTCTTCTTTACCAAAATCCATTCTGGCGAATAAATTAGTGATAATATTTAATATATCATCTTTAGAAGGATTATCAACAATCTGATAAATACAATTTGATAAGATTCCTGTAGGAATTTTATCTCTATTAACATTATCTCTTCCTTTATTAAAAATTGCTATAATATTCATATTTCCTTTTTCTAAAATAGAGCCATTAGAAAGAAGAATTTTTGCATCAGGGATAAATATAGAATTCAAAATATCTAAAACTGCTGGAGATGCATTATTTATACCTTGAAATATAATTAATTTTTTTGGATGTTCATCAGTAGATTTAATTGCTTTATATAATTCTGTTTCTTGATTTCTGACTATAATTTCTCCTGAATCGGATTTTTCGATAATAATTTTCATTAATAAATCATCTACTTTGGTTGATTTGGATATCACAATATTGATAATATCTAATCCTAATTTTTCAGCAATATAATGAATTGCAGTTTGTTTCCCTTGGCCTGCTTCACCTTCCAAAATAATAGGTATTTTTAGGCTTAACCCGAATAATAAAACATCACACATTTCTGAAAATTTTTTTGTGAAAAATATTTTTTTATCATATAATACTATTTCCTTTTGGAATGAGAGCATTTTTATTTTAAATATTTTTGATTGTAAATATTGGTTTCCATTTTCTTTAGAAATTTTTGGATCTTCAAATGGACATATTCCATCTTGATAATTTGGTATTTTTAAATTAAATTCTTCTTGCAATTTTAAAATATGACTTTCTCTTTGTTCCATTAATCCTTTTTGTAAAATATAAACACTCATTCTTAAATTTGTATCATGACTATCTTTATTTAATTTATCTAATTTTTTGGTAATTCTCAAGCAATTTAATCTCTTTGTTAAATTAAAATTAATAACTAAATTATTAAATTCATCTATATCTATATCTTCAACATCAGTATTCTCCAAAACTATCTTTTCTTCTTCCTTATTATAAGGTTCACAAGCTATAACAGTGAATCTTGAAAGCAATGCATCTGATAATTTTAGTTCATCTCCTGGTTTACAAGTTGCAATAACTCTAAAATCTTTATTAAAGTTTCTCAGTTCCTTATTTTCTTTTCCAGTTAATGTACCTGGTATATCTTCAACTAAAGTGAGGTTATGGTTCCCTGAAAATAATTCATTGAATCTTTCTAAAACTATAGTTTTAACTTGAGGCATATCTTTTAATATTAAGGATTTTTTATTTAAAATTGCAGATAATATTAGTCCAGGTTTAAATTCAATTTCCATATTTATTATGCTTTTTTCATTTATTTTTTCTTCAGAAAATAATTTTTTTTTCAATTTTTTCACTGAATAATAAAATGAAGAATTTGCATCAGGCATATTTTCATCAATTGTTTTTAAAATTTCTTCCTTATATTTATCCCATTCATCTATCTTATTAAGTTCAATATCAATATTTTGAATTCCCAATATTTCATATATTAATCTAAAACAAAATTTTTTATCTTCTAAAGGTGGATAAAAAAATGATGAACCTAATAATTGCGGAATAGTTGATTCTTGATTTAATGAAACTACATCTGCTTTTTTCAAAAGCATTTTTGCAGCGAAAGTTTTATAACAAGTTGGCCCAGATAATAATAATGGTTCATCATAATTTGATAATTTCATTTTAAAAAGGCAATCAAGGAAATTAGGAAGTTTAGAATATTTCTCAAAAATTTTTCTTTTTTTTTTTCTCTTATCTTGATCTCTTTTTGAACCTTCATTAATTTCATCAAAATATATTAAAGAATTGTATTTTTGTATATAATATTTTCTCACTTTAGTTTTTTGATCCAATATATGAAATAATTTAGCTTTTCCTTCCTCTGAAAAAAATAATTTTTTTATTTCATCTTCATTTAATCTTTCTTGAAATATTTCTTTCAAAACTTTAATTAAATTGTCTAAAAATTCTTCATTTATTTGATCCTTTGTCGTTGAAGATAAAGCATAAAATAAAAGATTAATTGCTGTACTTATTCCTTGATAATTCTCACTAAATATTTTTTGATTTTTTATTCTTAAAAAAATTTTACTAATATCTCTTAATGACCAAGGTTGAGAAGCCAAATTATTTTGATTTATTTTAATCATGAAATCTCCACAATATTTTGCTTCAATATCTTCAAGCTTATTCTTTTGGTCTTTATCATAAAAAGAATTATTTAAAGAAACACAAATAGATTCGATTTCTTCTTTTGTTTGTTCAGGATAAACAACTTTTCTCAATTTTAGTTTTATTTTTTCTGGTAATTCATTTCTACCAAAGGTTCCAACATCATTCTGACATATTATAAAAAAGAAATTTTGATCAATAGAAACAGTTCCTTCAATTCCAGGAATTATTAAATCTTGGTTAAATATTTGTTCTAAAACTGGAGAAACAGATTTCATATTTAAATTTGAAGAAATATTAAATTCATCTGCAATAAAAACGCTTCCTTCTGTTATCGCTAAAGTAAGGCTTCCTTCTTTAAAAATTACTTGCGAATCTCTTATTGTTGTTGTTCCATAAAAATCGTTTGGCTTTGTACTTGAATGATATGTATGAATATAAAAAGGTATTTGTTGCCTAAAAATTTTAGCTCTTATTTCAGCAATTGCTCGAGCTGCTGTTGTTTTCCCAGCTCCAGGGGGGCTTACTACACACAAATATAGATTTATTAAAGAAGAAATATATACGAATAAAACAAATTTTTTTAAACTTTCTGATTTTTCAAAAAAATATTTTTCATTTTTAACTAAATCATTCCTATTCATCTTTTTTTCATTTTCTTCAATTAATTCTTTTAATAAAGCATCTCTTATATTTTCACTTATTTCTATTTTTTCATTATCTTCTCTAAATAACATATCAAAAATAGTATTGATTATATCTTCGTCTTTAATATTATAGCTTTCGTATTTTTTTTTTTCAAATATTTTTTTTAATTTTGATATACAATAGCAGAATCTATAAATAGAGGACATTGTTCTTAAATGTGAATAATCATTTTTATTATCTTCATTATTTTCTTTTTTGATAGGTAATATATTTAATTTACTAATGATTTTATTAATTAATTTTTTTTCTTTTAATATGAAATCATTTTCTTTCTTTTCAATTTCCTCTATTGTTTCTACAATTTTCGGATTATCTTTTTCTTCTTCATTATTTTCTTCCTTTATTTCAAAGTCATCCTCTTCAAATTCAATATCCCCTATAATTTTTTGATCAATTTCTTCTTTTTTTTTTTGTTTTTTTTGTTTTTTTTCTTAATTC
>Ga0256407_10007325_pt1 | contig 16672 bp, 14 predicted proteins | sample RumenRJG_04DNA_FD_193489 | JGI IMG/M metagenome (GOLD analysis project Ga0256407, IMG submission 193489) | Bovine rumen microbial communities from Lethbridge, Alberta, Canada - RJG_04 | ecosystem: Host-associated > Mammals > Digestive system > Stomach > Rumen | place: Canada: Alberta...
GGGGTGCGCCCTATCGGGCGCGGAATAGCCATGCGGGGTGCGGGGTATGCGCGCCTGCGGCGCGCGGGAGGGACAGAGCGCGGACGGGAGAGAGGCGGAGCGGAGAGTAGAGAGAGACGGCATGCCTCCTCACGGAGGCTTCGCCATCGGCCTCGAGCGCATCACCGCTTGCTTCCTCGGCATCGCCAACGTCAAAGAATGCTCGATGTTCCCGAGAGACATCAACCGCGTAGCACCTTAACGTGGGGCACCGCCGCATAACTTAATATGACAAACCCTCCTACCCGGAGGGTTTGTCGTTTTTCGGGGACCCCAACGGACGCTAACGGAGTGCGTCTGGTGGGGAGAGCGGAGGCAGGAGTTGCTTGTCGATTTAGCAGAGCGGTATCGACCGTCGCAATCTCCTTGCCGAACGCGACGGCTACCCTGTGCTTTGAATTTTTTCTATTGTATTTGAAAAAATATAAAGATTTTTATAAATTTTCTTGTGTATTTGAAAAAAATGTAGTACCTTTGCAGCGAATTTTAATCGAAGGCATACAATGCCGAGAAAAAGCTATATTGTTGAATTTTAATCGAAGGCATACAATGCCGAGAAAAAATATTTATTATCGAATTTTAATGGAAAGCATGCTATGTTAGATCAAATTCGCAAGTACAACCTATGGGACGGAAATGTGCTGGAGTTGGGATTCCTACGCACCAATTACACAGATAAAATTCACTCTGCAACGGGCAATCGTCTCGTCAAGGTGCTTATAGGTCAACGTCGTGCTGGCAAGAGTTTTGTGTTGCGCCAGTTGGCAAAACGTCTGATGGATGATGGAGTCCCGGCTCAAAACATCTTATATATCAATAAGGAATATATTGAGTTTGGGGATGTCAAAACAGCTGACGGTTTACAACAACTATATCAAGAATATCGTTCTGTCCTTCAGCCAAACGGGAAAGTATATCTATTCATTGATGAGGTGCAGCATGTGCTCCAATGGGAGCAGTTCGTCAATTCCCACTCGCAGGATTTTGTTGAGCCGCAAGAAATCTTCATCAGCGGTTCTAACTCTGACTTATTATCGGGAGAATTAGCGACATTGTTATCAGGACGATATGTGGAGTTTGAAATACTGCCATATAGCTTCCATGAATATGCAATGATGGAGAATCTTCCGATGAACCGCGAGAACTATCTCCATTTCCTGCAAATGGGAATGTTGCCGGAGCTCTTTTATCTCCATACAGAAGACATGCGCCGGAATTATGTGGCGGCTGTCAAAGATACAGTTATGTTGCGTGACATCGTGCGGCGATACAATGTCAAAGACCCGCAATTATTGGAAGACCTGTTCCGATATTTGGTCAATAATGCAGGACGGCTAACATCCATCTCCAATATCGTTAACTATTTCCAATCGCTCGGACGAAAGACCAATTATGAAACGCTATCTTCTTATGTATCGTATCTCGGTAAAGCCTTCCTTATGCACAAAGCAGAGCGTTTCCATATAGCGGGCAAGGAAATCTTGACAGGTAATGCCAAGTATTACAGCAATGACCTCGCATACTATAACTATCTCTATCGTGGTTTCGCGTATGGTTTCGGCAATTTGTTGGAGAATGCTATCTATCTGGACTTGCGCCGCAATGGGTGGCAACCCTATGTTGGAGTACAAGGGACATCAGAGGTGGATTTTGTTGCAATCAAAGGAGAACAGAAAATCTACGTGCAGGTATGTTGGGAGATGGCAAGTAATGAGGAAACAGCTCAACGCGAATACGCTCCTTTGCTGAAAATATCTGACCAGTATCGCAAAGTAGTCATCTCGTTGGATGAAATCCGCTTCCCGAACAATAATGGCATAGAGCACATCTTCCCATGGGAACTCTCTGCTATTCTCTAATATGTATAAAACCGCGTCGCTCCTTAACGAACCCGCTCAATAAGAAAACGTCCTTCGGGGCGGTCTTTTTTGTTGCCTCTCCGCTCCCCTTGCGCTACCCTTATCCTTCTTCTTCGCATTATGTCGGCTAATTGCCGACATCCTCCGTCCTCGTATTTCTTCCATCCTCTGATATTGTTTGCCGGTTACTCTCCCGCTTAACTTCTTTCTTGTTTTAATCGTACACTTCGATTTCAAAATATAAAAATTTAGCAGAATTTCGTCCATTTATTTGCATAGCTCAGATTATTTTACTATCTTTGCACGTCAAATGCATAGGAAATATTACATATTGTATCTTCTATTGTTAGTTTATGCTTTTACGGCTTGCACACCTCGCTCTATCCGTGAGGCTCAGTCTATTGTAGTGCAAGCGGACAGCCTGCGGGCGAAGGGATGTATGTATAGCGATAGCGCAGAACTCGCGCAGGCATACGAGACACTCGGTCAATGGCAATGGTTCTATGCCGATGAATACGCTCATGCGTGCTATCACTACGGACGGATCCTGCGCGAGAAAGAGCACCCGTTGGAGGCCATGCAGTGCTTCATCAATGCCACGCACTCGCGTACGCGTGATTACCATATTCTCGGGCGTGTGTATAGCAATATGGGGTCTATATGTCATTTGGCAGGCGAGTTTCCTCTGTCATATGTCATGTATGAAAGGTCTGCCGATATGTTCATCCGTAATGGAGACACGTTAGCTTTTTACTACGCATATAATGATATGGCATTTGAATTAGCAGAACAAAAGAAAAAAAATGAAGCATTGGTATTGCTGAATAGCATTGAATGTTCTGACACTATATTATTATCATCAGTCCATTTAACAAAAGCAGAAATGTATAAAACTGAGGAATTATATGATTCCGCTATATACTATGCTAATTTAACATGCAAGATACCACAACATCAATTAACAAAGATGTTGATAAAAGCACTGTCTTATTCCTATATGGGTCTAAAAGATTCTGCCGTGTATTATGCAAATGAATTAATTCGATATACAGGAGAATTATTTTATATGAATAGTGCACTCTATATACTGACTCATGAAGATGACAAAAAGGACATAAAAGAAGTTAGAGGTATATCTGCAGAAAGATCCGATACCCAAAAACTTATAGAAATTCGCCAAGGCAAATTATCTCAGGCCGTTCAGCTATTAGAGCAAGACTTGCATCGCAAGCCTGACTACCGGTGGCTATATGCAATATTAGCGACATTAGTTGTTGTTGGTGCAAGTATATATACGTATATCTATCGCAAACGTCGCCAGCATGCTTTGCTATCTCAACAGGTTGAGGATTTGGCCATTCAAAACATAGAGGCAGAAACACAACATGAGAAGATTATAAATAATCTTGAAAAGCACAAAAGAACCATAACTGATGAGATAGAAAAGAATTGTCAATTAATCATTAAAGCAGAGTCTTTTCCTCAAAACATATACTGGAAAGAGTATGACAAAATGCGCGCGAGCATCGACTGTCAGTTCTATATGATAGCCACAAAACTGAGCAAGAAAAATATCCTAAATGAAACCGAGATTCGTTTATGTGTATTGGTACTACTCAATTTAAAAAGAGTTGATATTTCCAGGACACTACCATACGCATCAAGTAGTATAGGAAAATTAAAAGATCAAACAGCTAAAAAATTAAATACCACCGGTAAAAATCTACGAGATTATCTGATAAAAATGGCTATTGAGTAGTGGAACAAAATAAAATTCCCACACTAATTTAGTCACAAAGTATTTATTTACAATATATTATAGCTTTTGTAATACCCACATTTATTTTTGGTTAAATCAGCGAAAAGCAGTAATTTTGCACCGCCCTTCGAAAGATGGCGGTGTATTTTATTATTTAACCAAAAACAAACAATCGCAATGAAAACAAAAATTCTTGCTTTGGTATTGGGCGCACTCCTTACAATACCATGCGTGTTACGCGCAGAAGAGGTAGAAATCCAATTAATGGAAGTAGTGGGCATGAGTGTCCTCCCTGGTGACAGCCCATTGGATGGACCAGCTCAGGATCCAACCATTCCTCCTCGCCCAAACGATTTTCGTGCATTGATTAACGGTAATCAGTTATCCATCTTGAAACAAGATGCTACTATTCCATCCGCGCAGGCGACGGTGGTGAAAGCTTCTACCGGAAGCATGGTACTGAACCAGCAGTTCACGAACTCCCTCTCCGAGCAAATCGCAACTCCCGGTGTTTATGTGCTCCGTATCTCCACCGCCGGCGGTGACCTTGTAGGACAATTTGTAGTGCAATAATGTTTAATTCACAAAAACGTAAAGAGTATGAAAAAGAGTTTATTATTCATTATAGCGTTATTGATTGGCATAAAGTACGTGCATGCCGATGATGCCGTATTTGTTTTTCAAGGCGATACGATTACCCCGAAAACAGGATATACCATTCCTTGTATGGGCTATCAAGACACGCTTGTGGTAAAAATTGCTAAAAATGTTTTTAATCCTACGATAAACAGTTGGTCTGCTAGTGGTGATTTACGTATAAAAGAGCAGAATACAGCGGGGTTGGATTCTATACGCATTTATTCCACCGGTTCTGCACGTGGAGGAATAACAATCAGTTATGATCACGGTAATTGCACTGGTTATTCCCAAGGATTTATTATCAACAAGACATTCGACCCTGCGGATTTCGAACTTTCAATAGAGGGTCCCAAATGTATCACTGATACACAGAGAGTGGTTTATTCTGTTAAACCTATCCTTACCAAGAACCTCGGTGCCAATATAGGTATAGATTCGTATATCTGGAATGTACTGGAAACACCTCGTCCGTATTTCGTTGACTCGATTCTTTACGTGTCGGGTGATACCAGTTCTGTTACTTTCCGGGTAAGTCATGTGGATCCCGATCATCTACCGGAAATAAAAGTAAGAATAGGAGCATGTAACGAAGGAAAAGAATTAACGCTTACTCCGGGCAACTCCACTCCCAAACCGGAAATGATTGATACGATGTATGTCCCTGTAGGTTTAGAGCCTTTTAAGGTGGGCGTAATAAAGCCGGATAGTTCCATCAAATATGCATGGAGTTGTTCTCCTGCATCCTTTACCATAGAACCATTTGGGAAAGGGGATAGCGCAATCGTGAAGATCAGTAATAGTGCTTTAAATGCCGATTGCAATATTTATGTATCGGCGACATACAAAGATATACAATGCAACTATTCCATGGATACGATGATAGTGAAAAGAAATTGGGGAAGCGATGTCTCTTTTGACTCCACGAAGATTAGCGGAACCTGTTATACAATTGCAAAAGGGGGAAAGATCGACTATTATCCATTCGCTCTAAAGGGTGCAGGTCTTCCTACAAGTTCGGAATTTGAATGGACACTTCCGTATGGCTGGAAATTTAAAAACGACGAAGTGTCCAATGCACAAGAAATAGAGATATACCCTACTAGTTCAGCTCTATTGGTAGATACTTTAAAAGTTCGTCCACGGGATAGTCATGACCCTGCACAGCCATTGTCATATACAGTCTACATCAAACCCGATACTATTCCCTCTGTTCGTATTAAGCAAGACAGTTGTTTGACATATGATTCGGAAGGTGCAATATATGTGGATACCACGGGACTGCATATGCCGGATAGTGTAGAGTTTGAGTGGAACGTGCCAGATCCCATAAAAGGCGAAAGCGGTGGTACCGATACTTTGCGTTTCACGCCTAACCATGAGACGACTTCAGTTCAAGTGCGCGCCAAGGGCAAAGGCGGTTGTGATAGTGAATATACATCCTACGCTGTGGTATATAAACCACAAAAACCAGATTCGATAGTATGGATAGATAGTGCTTGTGTATCATATGGAATTCAAGATAATTTAGAATTTATGATTGCTAACCCCTTACCAGATCAACAATATCGGTGGAACGCTCCTGATGGTTGGAGGATTATAACGGATACAACAGGTGGTTTTGTAACACATGTAGAAATGGCTACGAATGGTGTCGCAGGTGAACATACAATTTATGTTAGAGGTGTTAATGAAAGTAATGAACAATGTCCTACTTCTGATGCTGAATCACGTAAAGTAGTCATTCCGGATTATATTGTTACGATAGTTCCAATCCCAGGAGCGGGATATATAGTAGCTTCAGTGTCTGGGCAAAGCCCGATAATAGAATCCGCTAACCTGTACGAAAATGGAGAGATAATAGAAGGTGCTATCTCAAGCGCATTAAATTATGTGGTGATTAATCAAGCACATTCGCGTAAAGATGAATTCCTATCTTTAGGTGATTTGACAAATAATACTATTTTCTCACTTGAGATTATAATGAGTTTACCCAACGGATGTCGCTTGAGGTACATTTATGGCTCTCCTCTGAATAATGGACAATACCAAGTTATTCGCAGGGCATCTTCACCCGCAAAAAGACAAATGACAGTAGATCATAAATTGTCAGTATCTCCGAACCCTGCATATACGGAATTAACTTTATCGTTGTCTGATGTCGAAGATAGTTTAGTAGATATATTTGTAATAAGTACTAATGGGAAAATTCTCAAAACCCTCCATAATTCTCCTATTGGAAATTCTATTGATGTATCGGATATACCTCAAGGGACATACCTGCTATCTGTAACATGCAAAGGAATAGCTTATTCAACTATCTTTATAAAGCAATAGTATGGAACGAAGAATATTTAGTATGACCTTCTTCATATGCATTTTTTTAATAGACGCATATGGAGATAATTTCTGGGCATCAAATGCGGATGGCATAGATTTCTATTTTCAACGAGTAAATGACTCTGTCGCCAGATACGCAGTACATCCTGATAGTTCGGATTCTTTATACTACGAAATCGATACATTACGCATACCTGATACTATTTGGTATGAAGGAAGCAGGTTCATTGTAGATCCAGGAACGTCTCTAATCAATATAATATCATTTACATATGCTGTTCCAAGTGTTGTAATACTTCCGAAAAATTTTGGAAACGTAAATAATGAACAATATCTATATCCGATACTATTCTTAACCGGTACGAAAGAGCAATACGATGAGGAAGCGGATTTATATTACACACCTCAATCTGTACATACAATAATAGTAGATGATGCTAACCCTAATTTATCAAGTATAGATGGTGTGCTTTATAACAAGACTGCAGATACTTTGCTGGCATTCCCTCCCGGAAGAAGAGGTACATATACGGTACCGGAAAGCGTCTGGCGATTAGAGATGGCATGTTTTATGTTTTCTGAAATAGACACTCTGAATATTTCTGATGAATTGAATGATATAGGGGATAGAGCTCTTTTTTATGCACAGAGAATCCGGTCTTTCCGTTACCCGAATGCTCTCAAACGTGTGGAAGAAGGGCATATCGTTTTAGGAACAGCATTAGAAGAAATAATATTTGGCTCAGGACTGGAGTTTATTGGAGGCAGCAACTTTGGAACAGGTAACAATAAACTGCAACGTATTAAATGCTTGGCTGTTTCTCCTCCGGAAACAACTATAGAACAGTTTCAGGTGTCCGATTTTGTGTCGCTGTTTGTTCCCCGCAAAAGTATAGAGGCATATAGGTTGGCTAACGGCTGGAAAGGTTTTCACTCGATTTTACCGATAGAACCACCCGTGATAGTAGGTATGGATACAGCAGAAATAGCATGGGTAAGCAATGCTGTCGCTACAAGTTACACATTAATGCTCTATACCGACGAAGCCAGGACGCAGCGGTTTATGTCGCTCACGTTTGACGCCAACGGTCATCTGACGCATATAGACATCAACAGCAGCCACATGCCGGAACGTATTCCTGCGCTGTACCACGAGGACGGCGAAGAGGAGAAACGGTTCGCGGAGTATTACTCGTTCACTATCTCCGGCCTCTCGCCGGACACCAAGTACTACTATACCCGCCAAAGTCTGAAAGGGACAGAGGTCATTGACGAAGAGACCGGTTCATTTGAGACCCAGAGCGATGAGACCGAAGGGCTGAACAACTACAAAGGAGAGATTACGACGCCACAGAAATTCTTCGAAAATGGACAGGTATTTATTCAGCACGGGAAAACTATTTACATGCTTCAAGGGATAGAAATGAGAGGTAATTATTAATTTTTTTCAATTCTATTATTATGGAAACAAGAAAAGTAAACAATCCTCAGAAACCCTCTCGTAAAATCAAACAGCGTAAGGATGATATAAAGCGAGTGGGACATGGGGTTCCACCGCCTTGGATGGTGAAGAAAAAACAATAAATTTTAATACTACTGAAAATTATTATAGTTTTATGGCAAGTTTGTGGAAGTATATAGCAGTCATGTGGCGTAGGCTGTTTGCCATAACGCCGGAAGAAAAATACCCTGCAGTTGACAATTCGCAAAAAGAATATCGTGAAGAGTTCGGAGGTATCGTAGATCAGTATTTGGTTTCCTACTCCAGCGAGAGGGATGAAAAACCGGATGGTTATCACCGTATTGTATATATAGATGCGAATAATGACATTCAATGGCGAGTTGAAAAGGAAGACAAACTGACCGAGGAAGATCAAAAAAGCAGAAACCAAGCGATGTCTAAACTTCGCATAGCCCAGTCATTGCCGGTGCAAAACCTGTCGCATGAAGAGATTGTCAATTACAAGAAAATACTTGGTATGGGCTATAACGCTGCGCTGATAAATGATTGGCAGGAAGTCGATGTGGCTATTTGTGAAGCAGGGAAATATCGTGATGACCGCAATAAAGAACGCTCCCGTTATATCCTGCTGACTGCGGCAACATTCTATGTGCTATTGTTTGGCATTGTATCCGCAATTGCATGGCATTGTTGCGGGCGGACAGATTCCGGCATGATGGGAATGATGATGGGGGCAGTCGGTGCGTATGTGTCGATATGGACACGTTACGGAAAAATGGATATGACCGGATTGGGGACCAAGGGCTTGCATCGTTTGGAGGCTTTTTCTCGTATACTGATAGGTGTTATATTTGCTGCTTTGGTAACTCTAATGGTTAAGAGCGGACTCGTATTTAGTAATTTTGACAATGATGTATATAATTATTTATTGCCTATTCTTGGCTTTTGTGCTGGGTTCAGTGAGAAGTGGATACCATCCATATTGGAGCGTTTTATAAATGAAACAGTTATCCAATCAAATAAGACGAATTCAAAATAATTTTTTAATATTAAATTTATATGAATAAGAAATCGTTATGGTTCTTGGGACCGAAAGCCGAGAATGCCCCTATTTTTAAGGAACTATTGAATGTTATAGTGACTGACTATTTTCATTGGAGGAAGAACTATTTCCCTGAAGATCCTTTTTTAATTAGCAAAAGTGAGCAACATTCTTTTGATTCTTCATATGACGTATTGTGTCAAAATGTGGATGAGTTTCTTGCTTCATTACGACGAAACTTTCCATTTTATAACCCGAGATATATTGGGCACATGCTTTCTGACATAACGATGCCTTCTTTATTGGGATACATCGGAGGATTATTGTATAATCCGAATAATGTAACGACAGAGGCGGCACCTGTTACTACAGAATGGGAAATAGAAGCATGTAACCAAATTTTAAGACTGATTGGCTTCAAAGAGCCGCCACTGCCTCCTAAGTCAACTCAAGGTAGAGAATGGAGCAATTATAAGAAGTATCTGAAAGAAGAATTTGGATGGGCTCATATTACCTCAGGGGGAACAATTGCAAACATAGAGGCTCTATGGGTAGCAAGATGCGTCAAATATTTACCGCTTTCAATCAAAGACGTCGTTTCCCAAATGCCCCAATTATCAATAGAACTGAAATCACCTTCTGGAGATGCAAAAAGTATCACTAAATTTGATAACTTTGAGTTAATCAATATCAAGTCTGGAGAATCCATATACCTGCTGGCTAAATATATCGAATCATACAAAAAATTCAAATATGATAGTCAACCCATTGATGATGCTACTATGAAATCTGTATCAAAAGAGGCGATGGATATCTTAAATAACTCAAAATATAGTATTGCTAATAATCTGGGTAAACTGTTATCAGAATACCCATTAGCAATATTCGTTTCTGGTACAGCTCATTATTCCGTACACAAAGCCGCTGACTTATTGGGAATAGGAAGAAATAATATTCATTTTATTAATATAAGACCTGATTTTAGAATTGATACGGATGATCTAAAAAACAAAATAAATGACTGTATAGAGAATAGAATAGCCCCTTTAGCTGTTATTGGGATTGCCGGAACCACAGAAGAAGGCGCTATTGACCCTATACATGAAATTATAGATATTAGAAAAGAATTTGAAAAAAACAACTATAGCTTTTGGATTCATGTTGATGCGGCTTGGGGAGGTTTTGCAAAAACAATACTCCAATTAGAAGATGAACAGGTATGTAGGGTGTATTTAAATAAAATATATCGGAGAATAAAGAGAATAGATACAACCAAGTATTGTGATACCATGCTGTGCATGAACCAAATAAAAGAGCATATTGATTTTCTGATAAAAGAAATAAAAAACAAGAAACAGGCCGTGGTTGACGCTTTATATGATGATGAACGTAGTAATGATGAAAATATAGATACTGTATTTGAAGAATTCTCTAACGAGTTATTCTTTCTGGAAAGGTCGGATACACAAACAACTTTAGAGCATTTCTTAGAACTAAATGAATCCAAAATACAAAGGTTTCCTGCTTTGAAGAAAAAATTAATACGTCAAAAAGATAGTAGAACTTTCAACTTCAATGACTTTGTTGAAAATAGGAAACAACAATTAAGATACGATTTGAAAAATTTGAAACCACTAAAAAAGGTCAATAGGTACTATCATATTATTTGCCGAGAATTAGATGATATAACACAAGATATAAATGTTCAGGAATTTACCCGAGTTATTCCTAAATTGCGAGATTTCTATTTTAATCTTTATGACTTGTTGAATGATAATTTTGATATAGACGATATAACCGGATCTAATAAAAAAACAATCACAGACGAATATAGAAAAGAGTTTAACCTGACGTTAGAAGACCGTGTCGCAGAATTTCATTTTTTGATGCAATATAACCTTAATATAAAAGAAAAAAGGACATTCAATTTTGAGATAGAAGGAGATGATCTGAATTTTGTTTCTGCTTATTTGGCCTTCAAGTACGCTGATTCAGTAACCATTGATCCACATAAAATGGGATATATGCCTTATCCTTGTGGCGTGATTGCATTTAGGAATGATCGTATACGACATCTTATTACGCAAGATGCTCCATATATCACATCCTCTAAAAGTTCAATTCTTGTTCATACACCGCCATTGCACTCTTCTGCTGATCTTTCAAAGGAAATCTATACCGAAGCAGATATTAAACAACGACCTATTGATGCTTTCGCTCCTTTTATATTAGAGGGTTCAAAACCAGGTGCTTCTGCTGCCTCGCTTTGGCTCACGTTAAAATGCATGCCTTTAAGTATTTCCTCATATGGTATATTGATTAAAAATTCTTTGTTGTCGGCTCGTTCACTATATACATATATAAAAAAATGGAGTGAAATACAATTTAAACTCGGGAACTCTATTCCTTATGAAATAATACCTCTTTCGGACAAAGAACCTGATTTGAATATAGTTGTGTTTGCTATTAAAAGCAAAACTAATCATACACCCAAAGAAAGTACTATACAATATATGAACAAATTGGCAGAAAAGGTCTATGACAAATATACAATTCAAGTAGAAGAAGGAGAAAAAACATATAGTTATGGGCAATCATTCTTTTTGTCAAAGACTCCATTTAAAGAACCGTTGTATACATATTCGTCATTAGAAAACTTCTTCCACAGGAATAATATCAAGTGTTCTCCAGACGAATATAAGCAGAATGGATTGATTGTGTTAAGAGCAACTCTAATGAACCCATATCTATGGGAATATAAAATCAACAAAAATTTTGATATTATTCATGATTTTATGTGTGATTTACATCAAACTATCATTAATCTGCTCTACGAAGAAGAAATTAACAATTAACAGAAGTAGTGGGCATGAGTGTTCTTCCTGACGATGATCCTCTTGATGGACCTTCTCAGTCTGGACATGAACCAACTCGTCCGAACAATTTCCGCGCAACGATTAACGGCAATCTGCTGTCAGTCTTGAAACAGGAAGCGGCTATCCCGTCAGCACAAGCAACGGTGGTGAAGGCTTCTACAGGCAGCATGGTTCTGAACCAGCAGTTCACTAACTCCCTCTCCGAGCAAATCGCTACTTCCGGTGCTTATGTACTTCGTATCTCCACCGCCGGCGGTGACCTCGTAGGACAATTTGTAGTACAATAAAGGAAGAAATGTAAATTTATTTGGCGGTTCGTAAAAATTTTAGTACCTTTAGACCGTCAAATAATATTGTTTAACTAAATTTAATACGATTATGAAAAAACTTAAATTCTTTTTACTTGCCATAATGGCTCTTGTTTTGGCCTCATGTAAAGGCAATGAACCGGATGGGGGGGGAATCAGACATATAAAATGGGAAACCTAACATTCTCGTATTATTTGTCGGAATCAAAGACAAACACGAATACGTACGCCCCGGGGGAATTGTTGATTGTGCATCTGGACGTACAAAATGGGGGTGTAGATACCGTTATGATCAATGCGGACTATTTAGGTTCTGCTATAATAAGAATCAATTGATGGAGAGTATGTCTACATATATAACCAATGATTCGTTCCCTGTTTTCAAACCGGCTTATCGTGGAACAACCGCTCGGTTCTCTTATGTCTTCTCTATTGATGTCGCATCCGACAGCTATTAATACAAAAATCCCCACATCTATTATTATAAAAAAGGAAATGAGGGTGATATAAAAAACATAATGATTCCGTTAACTATAAATTTTAATGTTCAATGAAAGCAAAAATTCTTGCTTTGGTATTGGGCGCATCTCTTGCAATACCATGCGTGTTACGCGCAGAAGAAGTAGAATATGCCTACGACTTCAAAGTTGCTAACGAAGATGGCGTGGAATTAGCCTATAGGATTATAAATAAAGATTCATCACAAGTGGCTGTAACCTATACAGCAGTGGGTCAGATTGATACTACAACAGTGAATTATCCTGACCTCACATGTGACTCTATCAGCATTCCCGAATCAGTAATATATAATGCTAAATCATATATCGTATGTAACATAGACGAGTTTGCCTTTGCTAATGTCAAGACACTAAAGAAAGTAATGTTACCTAAAACAATTAGTTCTATTGGTCGATGGGGGCTTAATTATTATTTGGGGATAGAAGAAATTTTTGTGTCAGAACAGAATCCGACCTATAATGCGATAGACGGAGTATTATATTCTAAAGACATGAAGCATGTGTGCGTTTACCCTTCAAACAAAAAGGATTCAGTATATATTATTCCCGAAGGTCCACAGGTTGTAAAACAATTTGCATTTTATGAAACATACCATTTAATAGACATAACGATGCCTCTAAGTTTGAAAGAGTTAGAATTTTTGTCTATGGTAAATGAAAATATTCGTCGCATTGTATTTCAGGATAGTTTCAATACCATGGACTATGCCTCTGTGGTGTTAATAGGTGCAGAGGAAATGGTACTGGGTAATCAGGTAGAAATATTTAACCAACCTATAATCGCTTTCAGGAAACCATTATAGTGATAACTTGCCGTACGAAAACTCCACCTTATTTCCCTTTAAAATCGGCAGAGGGTAGCCTTCTCGGCGAATCCACATTATATGTTCCTCGTCAATCATTATCTGCTTATCAGCAAGCCGAAGGATGGAAGCTGTTTGGACACATTCTTCCTATCGAGCCGCCGATTGTGACAGGCGTGGACACGGCAGAGGTCAGTTGGGTGCAGAATTTCTCGGCGACGGGGTATGTATGGACGCTCTATACTGATGAAGCCAAGACGCAGCGGTTTATGACCCTGACGTTCGACGCCAACGGTCATCTGACGCATATAGACATCAACAGCGGTCACATGCCGGAACGTATGCCTGCGCTGTATAGTGAGGATGGCGAAGAGGAGAAACGCTTTGCAGAGTATTACTCGTTCACTATCTCCGGTCTTTCGCCCGATACCAGATACTACTATACCCGCCAGAGTCTGAACGGGACGGAAATTATCGACGAAGAGACCGGTTCGTTTGAGACACAAAGCAATGAGCCAACAGGATTAAACGGATGCGAAAGTATCACTCCAGCACCGCATAAGTTCATAGAAAACGGTCAAATGCTTATCCGTAGCGGCAATGCGACATACAACGTGCAGGGTTCGAATATTAGGGAATAATAGGTAATTTGAAGATAAACCATGAAACTAATAAGTAAAACAAATCTATGTATTATGTCAATGGAATTAATATTCATATTGGCGTTTATCAAAAGTATTGATATTCCAGTTTATTTTGGCTCAGATTGGGAATTCGTTGGATGGAGTAATCTGTTTCTGCAACATCCGGGGAACTTTGTCGCCTTCTTCTGTCTGATTGGTTTGATATGGAGCCAATGCGTGTATTGGACACTACGGCATAAGTTAAAAGGCTCGCCAGATACGCTGCCAGTGCGAATCAGCAATATAGAAAACAAAGATGCAGAATACCTGTCATTATTGTTTACTATTTTGACCATTGTTAGTTTTGATTTTAGTAATATAAGAGATATTATTGTCTTTGCGATGGTATTTATTCTTTATTGCGTCCTCCTGAAAAGAACAGATTGGTATGCCGCCAGTCCGATATTGGCTTTAAAAGGGTTCCGCCTATATGCGGGAGAGACGGATAAACTACCGAAAAATACCATATTCCTATCGTATGGGGAGATACCCTTAGATAATGAAATTGTCCGATCTTATCAAAAAATATCCAGAACCGTATATTGGCTCTATCCTCAAGCATAATCGATTAACACCTTAAATAGCACAATTATGACAAAAGAAGCATTACAACAAAAATTGGATGGGCTAATCGCCCAACAAGAATGTGGAATGAACCTGTATTTCATCCTGCATCAACAAGATGACTATACACTGAAGAAGGCAAACGTTAAAAATGAAGCGCTTGCTCCGATTAAGACGGTGTTACGTGACAATTTGGTTCAGCTTCGGCAGATGATGGATGAACCCACCTTTGCAGTATTGAATCTATCTGGAGCAGAAGATAGGAAAAACGTGATCTATCAATATGATCTAGAAGAAGAACTCCGTCCGATTTCGTTGATGAAAGAGGTGGATGCTAACTTGTTCAATGATGGCTATTTCCCGGCAGATAATCATCGTTTGTTTGATTTTAATACCGATACTTTTGAGGATGTGGATGCATGGATTGCCAGTTATGGGGTGGAAGGGAATCATATCATTATTTACCGTAAAACGTTTTCTCTGAATCTCTTGAAACAAGGACGAAACTTGTTCATCTTTAAAGATGCAGAACAAATAGATATTGTAAAAGATGATATCTTTAGAATAGATGGAAAAATAGATTTCTTTTTCTTGGATAACAAGACTTTGATCTACAATATATCCATCTTGGAGAAATTTAATGACTTCAAAGATATTGTGCAGCGTTCTGCCCGCTATTCCTTACAACAGATTGCTGCTGTTGACTTTGTTGATGATATCGCAAAACTTCAAGAGAGAGCAGAAAGTGACATTTCATTTGCTAGAAAGTTAATCAAGGTAACAACGAATGCCTTAATTTTAAATGTGGTTGATAAAGAAAGGATAATTCAATTCGCGAGGGAACATGCTTATCTCTCAAGAAGATTGAAAGTGTCAGCAGATAATAAATTTGAATTAGAAAAGAAATCAGCACAAAATCTGTTTATTCAGTTATTGGATGATGCTTTTCTTCATTCTGAATTATCCAGCAACGACTATCTCTCTCCAGGAAAGGACATTCTCCGTCCTGAAGAGGTTCCAGATGCCCAATAGTTAATAATTGAATTTTATAGTGCCATAAAGGCACGCATAATACCAAACGATAAATAAGGTGGCTGCCATTCGTGGTAGCCGCCTTATTTATGCCATGTATTCGCCCGCCTCCTATTGCTTGTTTTATTTGTTTATATCCCTGTTTGGGATTATTTGTTGTATCATATCGGCGATTTGTCGATAACTATAATTCAAGTAATAATTATGAAATATAAATCAATGTATAAATATGAGCTCGCAAATGCCGCGGGCGTATCATCGGAGACATTCCGCCATTGGCTCAAATCCGACCGGGACTTTCTAACTTCAATGGGTATTACCCCAAAGCAACAACTCCTTCCTCCCAAAGCTGTTCGCTACCTCTGTGAGAAGTACGACATAGAAGTCGGATAATAACATTTAAAGCAGGGGACTATGCAGGCAAGCCCCACAATGTCCCCTGCCCGTTTTTCCCCTGCATCGTACTTTTGCATTCGATTTCGGAATCAGCTAACAAAAGTACTAATCCGTCAATTTCGACACTCCGCATGGTTGTCTTTCAGGTCCTAGACCGGTCTTTCAGTGCAACGGTCTAACAGCGTAAGCGGTCTATCAGCACGAATTGCGGTCTGTTGGGGTTGGCACAACACCAACATTATTATGAGTCAAGTAAAACCTATGGGACTTATTGAGTCCATGAGTGGCAAAATCTGTGGTCACTCCGACATGTATTTCTTCCGCAAGAACGGCAAAGTGTTCTCCGGCAAGATCT
>Ga0256407_10007326_pt1 | contig 16666 bp, 9 predicted proteins | sample RumenRJG_04DNA_FD_193489 | JGI IMG/M metagenome (GOLD analysis project Ga0256407, IMG submission 193489) | Bovine rumen microbial communities from Lethbridge, Alberta, Canada - RJG_04 | ecosystem: Host-associated > Mammals > Digestive system > Stomach > Rumen | place: Canada: Alberta | collected...
AGAAGTTAAGCCCGCTTGCGCCGATGGTACTGCAATGCAATGCGGGAGAGTAGGCAGCCGCCCCCTTTATATTTCGGGACTCTGATTTGTCCCGCGGTCGTCCTGCCTTCCACCCTGAAGGCGGGACTTTTTTTGCCTGCCTTTGCCCTTTATTGTTAATAAGTTGTTTTTTATTTCCATAAGTTAAGCATTTGTATTATTATTCTGTTCACCAACAGCTATTTCATTCTTTTTTACTTTAGTTCTTAAATTATTATAAAAAATGTAGTCTTGTTTTTATTTACAATTTTATATTTTTATATTTGTCGAGACAAAACTAATTATTAACTAAGGTAAATGCTATTTTTATGAGAAAAATCTACTTAATTATTTGTTTTATAACTATTTCTTTAGTTGCTTTAGCTCAAGAAGAACGTATTATTCATGTTGAAACTGCGGGTACTCTTAACACATTTATTAATGATGCAGATAAGTATAATATTACAAAACTGACAGTTACGGGTAAACTTAACGGTAATGATTTTATTTTACTGCGTGACATGGCTGGAGCAAAAGGTGTTAATTCTTTAACCGATGGTCAGTTGACAGAACTTGATCTTTCAGATGTTGATATTGTAGCTAGTGATGATGTGTACTTTAGTTATGCTAATCAGAATTATAAGACAGCAGATAATGTTTTTGGTTCATTCCTAATGTATAATTCAAAGAAACTCACTACTCTCAAGCTGCCTGAAAGTATTGTTGAAATAGGAACTCAGGCTCTTAGCGGATGTTCAAATCTTTCTGAAATAGATATACCAGAGAGTGTAATAAGCATCGGCTCAGGAGTTTTCCTACTTTGTGATGCAATAAAAAAGATAGTAGTTCCAGACAATGTTACCACGCTTGGAATTGGAGCATTCCAGCGAATGGGTGGACTTGAGGAAATATATTTTGGCAGTGGTTTAACTGCACTTGAAGCTTCTTTGCTTGTTTTAGATAATTCTTTGAAACTCATTCATATAGGTAAAAATATTGAAAGCATTGCCCCTGTAATTCTCTACACACTCCCTGCACTTGAAGCTCTAACAGTTGATAATGAAAATTTGAATTATTCAGCTCTTGATGGTGTTCTTTTCAATAAAGATAAGTCGGTGCTTGTTTGCTATCCTTGTGCAAGAGTCGAAGAGGGTTATGTAATTCCTTCAACAGTTGAAGAATTAGGTAGTAACAGTTTTGCTAATGTGTATGGAATGCAGAGTCTTACGATTCCTAGTTATGTTAAAACCATCGGTGAAGGGGTCTTTTCAGGTTGTGTCATGTCTGAAATAATTCTTGAAGACGGAGTTGAGTCTATTGGATATGGAGCTTTTGCTAATACCGTCAATTTGGTTACTATAGATATACCTGCGTCGGTAAACGAACTTTTTCCAGGTGCTTTTCAATACGCAGTATCATTGATGAAGATTAATGTAGATGAAAATAATGAGAATTATGCATCAGATAATGGTATTCTTTATTCTAAGGATAAAGCTGTGCTTATAGCTTTCCCTGCTGGTTGTACAGACGAAGTTTATACCACAGAACCATCTGTTACCGAAATTGCAGAGTTAGCCTTTTCTTCAAATATGTATTTGAAGACCATCAAGCTCAACAACAATATTCAGACTATTGGTGACATGGCATTTTCGGAATGTGCAGAACTTAATGAGGTATATTGTTATCCAGAAAGCCTTACAGATGTAGCGGAACTTGCTTTTGTTTCAGAAAAGTTGATGGATGGTGGTACACTTTATGTTCCTAAGGGCAGAGTAGATTTCTATTTGTCACAGCCTTGGGTCTATAATGCAGAATACAATACCTATTTATTTTCTAATGTAGAAGAAATGAGCGATGAAGCGGCTGCAATAGAGACAGTTACTTCTGAAGGAAAAGTTAAAGAAATATATAGTATTGACGGTCGTCGTTTGCAGAATATGCAGCGAGGAATAAATATACTGCGCCAAGACGGTCGTACAGTTAAGGTTGTAAACTAATTTCTACTCTATAGCTTATAAATTTAATGGCTGCTTTCTTTTCCTGAAGGCAGCCATTATTTTTATTTTGCTGAGAGTTGCAGCTTAGTCGTCGCCTCCAAGCCAGTTCAGAATATAGTTAAGTTGTGTATCCCTGTCATCTAAAAAGTCAATAACATTCTGCTCAACCATGTAATGCGGTTTAATACCTATACCTTCCATTTGAAAATCTTTTGGCGACTTTTTTTGTGAATGGGTAGGCAGACGGAAATAAATTCCATGCCTTGAGCAGTATGTTCTTATGCTGTTCACAGCATCGCCGCCTGTAGTTTTGCCTACTAAAGTAACATTGCCGCTTTCCAGCAAGTCTATTGCAAAACACTCTGCTGCCCCGTAAGTATAAGTGTCTATCAGCAGGAACAATTTTCCTTTGTAGGTATTCGGGTTTGGTGTCATTATTGTCTTCTTGTTCATGCAATGAGGTTGCTCATTTTTTAGCAGGCTTTGGCATATTTTTATTCCGTTTTCGCTACTGCCAGTGCAGTTCCGCCTTATGTCAATTATTAGGAAGGGCAGTTTCTTTACTTTGTTATATGCACTGTCAAACAATTCTACGCTTTCATCTTTCATAGAGTTTATTGCTATATAGCCAACGGAAGCATTTAGTTGCTTGTATTCTACAGGGTAAAGTCCTGGGGCAACTCCGAAGTATTCACTTTTTTTCAGAGGCAGACAGAGTGTAAGTGTGTCATTATCTCTTTTTACAGTGTATATCCTGACGGAGTCAATTGGATTATTAAACACATTCATTGCAGTATTAAAAGTCTTTGCCTCAGGTGTAGAACCTGAAAAATATTTCCTGTTGGTTTCAATCCAGTCTTTAGTCTTAATGCCGTCAATACTAACTATCTCATCTTTCTCTCTAAAACCGTTATCGCGCAGATAGTCATTCAGGGTATTTACGAAAACTCTTCCATCTATCAGGGTAGGGCAGAAGTTGGCAGTATATTCTTTGAAATAAGCATAGCAGTTGCCAGAGTTAAGACTTGCGAAGTACTCCATCAGCATTCTGCTGTAGTCTGTTTTTGTCTTAACTTCGTTCTTCAGTTTTTCTGCAAAGACATTGTATAGCGAATCCATTGAGATTCCCTTTTGTTTATATAGCTTATAGTGTTTCACCACCTGTCGGTGTATATCGTCGAAGTCTTCCTTAAACTGCGATGGTTCTATGGGTATGTCCGTCATGTAGTGCCTGACAACATCTTCTTCATCGCCATTCTGATAGAACTTCGAGTAACTGTATATTCCTACATAAGCAACTGCCAGTAATAAAACAAATCCAGCCAAAAGTTTAAATAAATTCTTCTTCATGTCTCCACTTATTTTATATAATCAAAGCCATGTCTTTAACAAGACCACTCCAAATAATATCCAACTCTTTTATAGTCATGCAAAATTAAGAATAAAAATTCTAATTATTTGCGTCATTTCCTCCAGTATGTCTGTTAGTTATCTCTACTTAAGCCTATTTAATCGCATATCCCTGTTTGCTTAGTTTTATAACAAAAATTAATACCCTTACTCAACTTTCATAAACTTTAGCTTAATTCTCAACTTGTCAACTAGTCAACTACACATTTTGAGTGATTTATTATTTCAATATCCCACAACAATTTGCTATTCAATTCTCTTACTCGGTTAAGAATAACTCAGCTTTATATCCATTTCTCTTAACTATACTTTTCTTGTATTTAAAATCTTTACTGCTTCGTAATCATAACTTAGTATTCATAAAATCATATTTTCAAGGTATTGTAGTGTTCTTCCAATATGACGAACTTTGCAGGCTGAAATATTCATTAGGAATGTACGCCTAAATTACATACAATAACACAAAAACTAAACTTTAAATTCTTTAGAAATGCAAAATAAAATTCTAATCTTTTTGATTGCTTTCGTGTCGTTCTCAGCATCAGCTGTTGCCCAGACTCAGAAAGGAACCATAGCTGGTAAGGTTATTGACGAAGATGGTGAACCATTGTCTGGGGCTACTGTCTACATAGAGTCGATTAAGACTGGTGCTGTGACCAATGACGAAGGAAAGTTCCAGATTGACAATCTTAGTAATTCAACTTATATTCTTTCAGTTAAGTTCATCGGATATGAGACCATCACACGACGGGTGACTCTGAAAGATGCAAAGTCAAAGCCAGTTGTTTTCAGAATGTATCCGTCATCGCAGTCGCTTTCTGAGGTTGTTGTGAAAGGTAAGAGCGAAGCCCGTAAGATACGTGAGCAGGCAATGCCAGTATCTGTCATCAGCATGAAACAGTTGCAGGGTACAGTCAGCGACATAGAGAGTGTCTTGGCTAAGACGGTCGGTGTAACAGTTCGTTCAAGTGGTGGGGTTGGCAGTTCTTCCCGAATATCGCTGCGCGGACTTGAAGGAAAGCGCATCGGATTCTTCATTGACGAAACTCCGCTGAACGATCAGAGCGACTTCCTCGACCTTAACGATATTCCTATAGATATGATCGACCGCATTGAAATCTTCAAAGGTATTGTCCCTGCCAAGTTTGGAGGGTCTTCTATGGGTGGTGCCGTAAACATCGTAATAAAGGAATATCCCGACAGATATGCCGATGTCAGTTATACTCACGAGTCGTTCAATGTCAATAAGCTACAGACTGTGCTGAAGCGAAATCTTAAAAATGCAGGTCTCATTTTCGGCATTGGAGGCAGCTATACTTATGCCGACAACGACTATGAGATGGAGTCGCCTTTTGAGAAAGGAAGAAAACTAAAGCGCAATCACGATAAGTTTAAGAAACTGCTTCTCGGCGGTAGTCTTAAAGCAAAGAAATGGTGGTTTGACGAAGTTGAGTTAGAACCAGTCTTTCTCAATACCTATCACGATATTCAGGGTATAGAGTATGACATCAGGAAGGCGCATAGCAAGTCGCAGCTTTTCGGTCTTAGCAGCAAACTTGAGAAGTCCGACTTTATTATTCCTGGATTAGATTTTGAAATGAGTACGTCTGTTGCATATACAAACTATAGTCTTGTCGACACTGCTAAGGTTTATCATGATTGGGATGGCAATGCCTATCCCAGTGCTTCACTCTATGGCGGTGAACTTGGCAATCGCTATGCATCCAATTCCGACAATGACAAGTTTACGCTCATGAACAAACTCAACTTAGAATATATTATAAATAAGTGGCATTCCATTAATTTCAATTCAGTTTTTACACTTGCCAACGGCTATCCTTCAGACGATATCAAGGAGAAAAGTCTTGGCAAGAAGGTTGATTTCAACTCGCGTATGCGCAGTTGGGTTGGTGGCCTGAGTTATGATTATCGCACAAGCAACGACCGTTTCCTCAACTCTCTTACGGGGCGTTACTATTGGTATTCTATGTCTACCATGTATCGCAATCTTTATGTCAATACACCTGCTGAGGACATTCATCTCACGAAAAACAGCATAGGCTTCAGCGATGCAATGCGTTTTAGGTTTACCCGCACTCTGATGGCAAAACTCTCTGGCGGGTATGATGTCCGCATTCCTTCCGAGAATGAACTTCTTGGCGACGGCATCACCATTACTCCGTCCGAGCGTCTGAAACCTGAAAGAAATCTTAGTCTTAATGCAGGTCTCATCTACGACCTCGTCGGCATACACCCAAGCAATTTGCAGATAGAGCTTAACGGTTACTATATGCACCTGAAAGACATGATTCGCTTTGTTAAAGGAATACTGGGAGCGCAATATCAGAACTTTGGAGAAATGCGTACTCTCGGTGTCGAACTGGAAGTTAAGGCAGACATCTTTCCGTTCCTCTATGGATATGGCAACATAACCTATCAGGACTTGCGCGACACTCGAAAATATGAAGAAGGAACAAAACTGCCCAATACCACAAAGGGAAAGCGAATGCCTAATATTCCTTATCTCCTTGCTAATGCAGGATTAGAGTTCCATCGCGAAAATCTCTTTGGCGGAAAAGGACAGAACACTCGTTTTTTTGCAGACATGGCTTTTGTTGAGGAATATCTCTACGACTTCGAACTCACTAATAACGTCAAGCGCAGGATTCCTCGAACAACTACTTTCGACTTAGGCTTTGAGCATAGTTTCATGAATCAGCGTTTGTTCATCTCTGGTAAAATTGCTAACCTTACTGATGAGAAAGTGATTTCTGAGTTCAATCGCCCTTTGCCTGGTAGGAGTCTTGGCATAAAACTAAGATATATATTCAGATAAACAATAAAAATATTAAACAATGAAAACATTATTTAGAAGTTGGCAACTTATAGCCTTATGTGGCGTGGTGTTAGGTTTATCATCATGCGAAAAAGACGACGACAATGGTGAATATATTGGCGGTGAAGGCAATGTACTGGTTGGTGCTGTCGTTAAGAATGCCGATGGTGCCAGTGGAACATCTTATATCCTTCAGATGCCTTCACTTTCTGGCACAATCAGTCTTGCAAATTCCGTTCAGGCTGGTTTCGCAAGTACCATGTCTGTCAATGGAAACGACGTTTATATCTTCCCTGAATTTGGAAACGATGGCACTCAGAAGATTACTCGATATGAACGTTCTTTTCGTGGATTGAGGAAAGCAGCAGAGCGACAGATCATTCCTGGCTCCTATCCTCAGCACATCATCATTGCAAGTCCAAGCAAGGCATACATCCCGCTCTATTCATTGGGTAGGGTAGAGGTAGTTAATCCGAAGACTCTTGAGAAATTGGGTGAGATTGACTTGAAAGAATATGCTCATGGCGATGCCAGCTGCGAGCCTGCTCATGGCATCATTCGCGACGGATTATACTATCTGCCACTCGACCAGTTAGACAGCAGGTGGATGCCTTATGACGACCATCGTCAGGTTGACGTTGTCGTAATTGATACTCAGACCGACAAAGTGGTTAATATCATTAGAGAGACAAAGACAGGTTTGAGTTTTCCAACACGTCCTATGCTCGAAGGCATGATTTTCACTAACGAGCAGAACGACATCTATATTGCTTGTGCAGGATATTTTGCCTACAATCCGCAGGATGTAAAGAGTGGATTTGTCTGCATACCAGCAGGAAAGCAGGAGTTTGACACTTCACGCTCATGGGACATCAGCAACACCCCTATTGAAGGAAGCGAATATAAGGCTGCAACGGTTTATAATACCAAGTATATAGGAAACGGCAAAGTCGCAGCCTATGTCGGACTGATTGAACTCACTACTAACAATCCTTATACTGCTCGCAACTCAATGGCTGTTATCATCGACCTCAAAAACAAGACTATTAAGAAAATAAACGGAATACCTTATACCGACGGTCATAGTGTTGAGATCGAATATCATAACGGAACAGTATATTTCGCTGCATTTGGTGAGAATTCAGCAGGAGTATTCAGTTACAACCCATCTACAGAGCAAGTCGAACATATACTCAAATGGAACAACAATGTTGCATATATTCACTTCTTCTAAAGTCATTATTGTTATAACGAAATGGCATCAAGCAATCTGCTTGATGCCATTTTTTATTTACAAGTTAACAATTTGGCTGGTTGACAAGAACTCATAACTCATAACCAGTTAACGTTAAGGTTAAGGTTAAAGTTCCCGTTCCCGTTCTTATAACTCATAACTCATAACCAGTTAAAGTTAAAGTTAACGTTAAAGTTAAAGTTCCCGTTCCCTTTATTAAATAAACGCAACTGTCAGACCTGCCATTACGATGCTAACCATCGACATAAGCTTAATCAGAATGTTGAGCGATGGACCACTTGTGTCTTTGAATGGGTCGCCTACGGTATCACCTACGATAGTAGCCTTGTGACATGCAGACCCTTTGCCTCCGAAGTTGCCTTCCTCAACCATTTTCTTTGCATTGTCCCACGCTCCACCAGAGTTTGCCATGAATACGGCAAGAGTGAAGCCTGCGGCAAGTCCGCCAACGAGCAGACCCATTACACCAGCAACGCCAAGCACAACACCAACCACTATAGGAATGATGATGGCTAAGAACGATGGGAATATCATTTCGCGCTGAGCTGAACGAGTAGAAATCTCTACACATCTGCCATAGTCTGGTGTAGCCTTGCCTTCCAGAATACCTTTAATCTCGCGGAACTGACGGCGTACTTCCTCTACCATAGACTGTGCTGCACGGCCAACGGCTCCCATCGTAAGACCGCAGAACAGGAATGCAGCCATTGCTCCAATAAATGCACCTACCAGCACTTTTGGATTCATCAGGTTTACTTGGAAGAACTCCATGAAGTCTACCATGTTTGCATGGTCTGGGTCGAACACTCTGCCCATTGAGTCAACAAACTGCTGACCTTCGCTGACGGCACGAGCCATTGCTATTTTTATTTCCTCTACGTAAGATGCTAACAGAGCCAAAGCAGTAAGGGCAGCAGAACCAATAGCAAAACCTTTGCCTGTTGCTGCTGTTGTGTTTCCAAGAGCATCAAGAGCATCTGTGCGCTGACGTACTTCTGGTTCCAGTTCGCTCATCTCTGCATTACCGCCAGCATTGTCGGCTATAGGACCGTAAGCATCAGTAGCAAGAGTGATGCCAAGTGTTGACAGCATACCGACTGCTGCAATACCAATACCGTAAAGACCATGAGACAGACTCTCTGCACTCATTGAGAGGTCGAAACCGTTTGCACAAAGATAACTTAGCATGATTGCAACAGAGATAGTAACAACAGGAATCATGGTTGAAATCATACCTGTACCTATACCTTTTATAATTACTGTAGCCGAACCAGTCTGCGAAGCCTCTGCAATCTTCTGTGTAGGCTTATAGCTGTGAGAAGTGTAGTATTCTGTACCTTGTCCGATGATGACACCTGCTGCCAGACCTGTAATCACCGAGAAAGACAGACCGAGCCAGTTGTTGATGCCCAGCAGATAGAGTATTATGAACGATGCAACGGCAATAAGAACAGCCGAAACGTTTGTTCCTACACCTAAGGAGTGGAGCAGTTCCTTCATGCCTGCACCTTCCTTTGTACGGACAAGGAAGATTCCGAGCAGTGAGAGGAATACGCCAACGGCAGCTATCAGCATCGGAGCGATGACAGCACGCAACTGCATTTCGCTTGCTGTAGCAAAGGCTGTAGCTCCAAGAGCTGCCGTAGAAAGAATACTTCCGCAATAGCTCTCATACAAGTCGGCACCCATACCAGCCACGTCGCCCACGTTGTCGCCTACGTTGTCGGCAATGGTTGCAGGATTTCGTGGATCGTCTTCTGGAATGTCAGCCTCTACCTTGCCAACAAGGTCGGCACCTACATCGGCAGCCTTAGTATAAATACCTCCACCAACGCGGGCAAAGAGAGCCTGTGTAGAAGCACCCATACCGAAGGTTAGCATGGTTGTTGTAATGGTTATCAGGGTGATGTTCTCGCCGCCGAACTTATTCAGAATGAGAAACCACAGAGCAATGTCAAGCAGTCCGAGACCTACAACGGTAAGACCCATCACAGCACCACTGCGGAAAGCAACCTTCAGACCTTTGTCAAGACTGTTGCGGGCAGCGTTAGCTGTTCGAGCAGATGCGTAGGTGGCAGTCTTCATTCCGAAGAAACCAGCCAAGCCAGAGAAAAGTCCACCTGTCAGGAATGCAAAAGGAACCCAAGGATTTTGCATCTTCAGCACGTATGCCATAAATGCAAAAATAGCAGCAAGAACCACGAAAACGATTGTAACTACACGATACTGCTGCTTCAGATAAGCCATTGCTCCACGGCGCACATAGAGGGCTATCTCTTTCATTCGCGCCGTACCCTCATCTTCTTTCATCATCTGACAAAAGAAAAACCATGCCATGCCTAAGGCCACTACCGAAGCGATAGGCACGAGCCAGAATACTGTAGGAATTGTCATTGTTTTTTGATTTTTAAAATGTTTATGTTATTTTTTTATAGTAATCGAGTTCCCATTAAGGTTAAAGTTCCCGTTCCTGTTAAAGTTAAACTTAAACCAACTGCAAATCTATAAATAATTCTAAAACTATGCAAAAATGTTTGTACTTTTTTATCAACATACACTAAATTATTACAAATTGTCACTATTTAACTTTAACTTTAACGATAACCTTAACGGGAACGGGAACGATAACCTTAACGGGAACGATAACCTTAACGTTAACGATAACTTTAATGTTAATAGGAAAGATAACCTTAACTATGAACTACATAAAGGCTATGCCGCGCTATAGCCATTAGTAGAAATCCCAAAAATGATTAAGATAAGAGAAGATTAATCAATACATTGCTCATATTTATATGTATTATTAGATTAATTAATACTTTTCTTTCTCAAAACTTAAATATTTAATTTTTTATTATTATGAAATCTAATAAAATCATAGGCATTAGCTATCAGACTAGCGATGCCGAAAATGAAACGATGAATGTACCTTTACAGATTGAGTCTTTTCCATTTACACAAGTGTCAACGCTGTCCTACTGGCAGCATGACGAGGAAGGTGTGGATGAAAGGAAACAGGCTGACAAAGGTTACAAAGAGAGAAGCCAATCAAGAAAAGAACAGATTGACCAAGAGAGTGACGAACAAGCAAGGCGCAGTGAACGCATATATCGTGGACACGATGAGACTCTGGAACACTATGCGCAGAAGATTATCAACAATGCAAAGGGAGGAACTGCCTACAACTACAAGACTGCTCTGCGCAGCCTGACTGTCTACAACAAGGACAGACCTCCTATCATGCACGAAATAACTTATAACTTTATTGACGGCTACAACAAGTGGCTGAAGAAAAGAGGCGTGACGCTGAATACTATCTCATGCTATATGCGGTCGCTACGCTCCTTGTATAACTCGGTTATAAGACAGAAGAGACTGCACGACAAAAAGCCTTTCAGACACATATCTACACGCAATCACAGCACCCGAAAGCGTTCTATCAGCAATAGCGAGATAAGGAAGATTGTTGCTCTGAACCTTGAAAACAAACCTTTACTGGAAATGACACGCGACTTGTTCTTGTTTTCATTCTACGCTATGGGAATGCCTTTTGTTGACATGGCGCATCTGGAGCATGGAAACATTCAGGGAAACTATATAACATACTACAGGCATAAGACGGGGCAAATGGTGTGTGTGAGGATTGAGACTTGCATGAAGAAGATAATAGAGAAGTATTCTGCCTATAACCGACAGCGCATATTCCCTATTATTGAACGTGACATGAACGAGGACTACAGGACTTATCATGACAGCCTGTGTAAATACAATAAACTGCTGAAGAGTCTTGGAAAGATGGCTGGACTGACGGAAAACCTTACAAGCTATGTTGCACGACATACTTGGGCTGACCTCGCCTATAGAATGTCGTCAGACTTGCAAACGGTTTCAACTGCTCTCGGTCATACTAACACTAAGACTACACGAATATATGTTCATGACTTTGTTAACCCAAAACTATACAAGATTAACCACAAAATTCTAAAAGCTGTAAATAAGGAACGGGAACGTTAACCTTAATCATTATTCCTTCATCTTTAATAATCCATGATGCCATTGCATCGTGGAAACACACTCCTCAGTCACTTTGTGCCAGCTCCCCTAACTTAGGGGAGCAATTTCTTTATCTGAGTCTTTAATTTCACACTGATTCCACAGATGTCGCAGATATTCCAACTTTAACTTGTAAACTGAATAGCTGTGGACTGTCAAATACTCTGGCAGTAGCTATTCCCCCTCTAAGTTAGAGGGGGTGCCCCGACGGGGCGGGGGCGTATGTCATTGTTCCCGTTATCGTTAAGGTTAGCGTTAATTCTTATTCTTTAATCTTTAATAATCCATGATGCCATTGCATCGTGGAAACACACTCCTCAGTCACTTCGTGCCAGCTCCCCTAACTTAGGGGAGCAATTTCTTTATTTGAGTTTTTAATGTCACACTGATTCCTCAGATGTCCCAGATATTTCAACTTTAACTTGTAAACTGAATAACTATGGAATGTCAAAGACTCTGGCAGTAGCTATTCCCCCTCTAAGTTAGAGGGGGTGCCCCGACGGGGTGGGGGCGTATGCCATAGTTAAAGTTAAGGTTAAAGTTAAAGTTAGTTCCCGTTCTCATGGCGTATGCCATAGTTAAGGTTAAAGTTAAGGTTAAAAAAAGCAGAAGCACCAAGATAGCGGTTAAGCTATCTTGGTGCTTCCTTTTTATGAGTTAATTTAAGTTAGTTACTTACTTGGCAGGCTAAGAGCCTTATTCCATTCTTCTTAATTTTATTGTATTATCTTTAGTATATACTTAACTTAACTCGTGTTTACCTGAAGACTAATCTCCCCAGCCTGGGAAGTTGTCTTCTTCCATGTCTTCTTCCTCCTCTTCGTCGAAGTTGGTTTCTTTTGCCTGTCCCCAGTTCCATCTTGAACCATCGAGGATGCTGAGTGAAACGTGAGCATCAACAACTTCTGTCTGAGGCTTAATATACTTTTTCTTTTCTGTCATATTATCCTCCTTTCTTATCTAACAATAAGCTTAATTCCATTAACGATATACATACCAGCTGGGAGGTTTACTGTCTTAGTTTCGCCAGCACCCATCACAACCTTGTCAACGAGTACACCGCTCATGTTATAAATCTTGACACCCTGCTCTATAGTTGAAGCCATTGTTATTGTACCAACGCCAGGAGCAACTACAAGGTCTGGTGTCTCGTCTACATTGCTGATACCAGTTGGGTCTGTATTGCCTTCACCCTCACCGAAGATAACTCCGAATGTTGCTACCCTCGTTGTAGATGTTGGATAGTATGTACGGAAAGGCAGGATATAAGCATACTGAAGATCCTTATCCAAGTTCTTGGTACATACAAGGTAGTTGTGAGAGAAATAGAAATAGTTGGTCTCGTCATTTATTGAGAGCTTAGCACCAGCGTATGTTCCAAGACTCTGGAAGTTGTATGTTGCAGCCACTGGAGTCTTAGCTGTTGGAGTTGTTGTTCCAGTTGCCTGCATGCCAGTAAATGTATAATTGTCTTTATCCATTCCTGTTGTGGCAATGATTCTTGTACCCTTCTGAGTTGCTACAAATGGAAGTTTTACATCCTGGTTTTCTACATCGTCAATCTTGATAATGTAAGGAGTATTTGCCTTTGTTGCAGTTACACCGCTGATTGCTGGGAAGTAAACATTCTGAGTGTCATCCTGTTCGTCTTTAGGTCCGATACAGTTTGTTGATTGCATTTCATGTACTGAGAACGGTTTGCTTCCGTCAACATTAACATGATAGCCATTTTCGTCTACGGACAATACGAATGGAAGAATGATACTACCTTTTGCAAGTTTTACATCACCATTCTGTTCTACCTCAAGCTCACGCTGATATGTGCAGTAGTTTGCAGCATCTATCTGAATGTCGTAAGGAGCATAGAATGGCTTGCGGTCGGTGATTACGAAGTTACCTGCACCTCTGAAACCTGCATCTGTATTCATTGCGAAGTTGTCATATTTTGCAGAAACTCCCTTTGGAAGATATACTATCACGTTTTTGCCGAGACCTTCTTGTATCTGGTTAAGAGTATGGGTCACCATGTTGTTGCTTTCATCCTTTGTCTGGTCTTCAACAAGGCTCAGCAGTTTGCTGCCGTCAACATACAGAATCTGGTCTTTTGCCTTTGGTGCGCTTTCCTTGTTTATTGCGTTATTGATTCCATCTACAACCTGTGATACTGACAAGTAGCCGATTTCTCCCTGGTCGCCAGCATCAGATGTTGACAGTTCCAGACCCCATTGTGAATCTGTTGCAGGACCTCCATTATTATCCATGTAGAGAGTCTTTCCGTCGTCATATATCTTTGTCCATTTAAGCTCAGGCTGATATGTTCTCTTCTGCATTGATATCTCCATCTGATAGTATGCATAGTAGACATGCTGTGTTGCTGTAGTAGGAGCAATGTTGTAGCGAGTCTCGTCACTTGTGAACAGATAGGCAGTCTTAGATTTTCCACTGTTCATTTCTTCCTGAGTGAAGATGAATTCTTTAAAGTTATTTGGTCTTCCGTCTTGACCGTCACCATATTTGGCAGGTGTGAAAGGATACTCGGTATAGATACCACCTTCACCGCCATCTACGAAGTCGGCTGCATTGTTGAACTTATACTCAGTCAGACCAGCATAGTCTGTCTTGACCTTGTCAGTGTAAGTATGGTCTGGGTCTGTATAGTAGACATTCTGACCATGTGTACCAATGTATTTGAAATATGGTGACCATACGAAGCTGTAGCGAGAGTGAGAAGTAGAACCTGTATTATTATAGTAGGTATTGTCTCCGTATTTGCTATACAGCTCTTCGAATGTGAAACGGCATGGGTACTCATAGTCTGCTGGTACATAGAAGTTGAACTTACCACCACGAACAGAGAAGTCTGTTGCGTTGAACTGCTGAGTCAGCTTTCTTCCGTTGCCGTCCTGTTCCTGACAAACGATGTCGAGACGGTCGATATATGGGTCGAGTGCCTGAAGAGTAAGAGTTGCCTTTACAAGACCGATACCCTTAACACCGAATTTTACAGCATCATTGTTCAAATCTGATATTACAATCTTACCTGTATTATTTGTGCTGTTTACAGTCCGGCTTTCATGTAAACTCTTTCCCGTCTTATCATATACATTAATTGTGAAGTCTGAAGGGGTAAAAACATTTTCAAATTTGGCTTTTGGTGTTGAATTGTTAGTTCTATTTGTGAATTGATATGGGTAGCCCATACCATAATCACCTGTACCATTACTGCTATAATTTAGATAATAATATCTGTAATTGTAAATAATTCTAATATATCCTTCAGATGTAATTGTTACATTCTGTGCGTAATCTGTATCTTGGGTTATTCCTAAATAACGATTGCTATTCATACCAATATAATTATCGCCACAATGCAACATTCCATCTTCAAGTTCCCAATATGCAGGAGTTTCGCTCTCATTTCCATCTGCACCTAAATAATATGTTTTTCCATCTCTTGTATAGCTAATGACATAACCAGCCCCATGTGCTTCTCCATAATTATATTCAAACTCAGCACCAACAATACGATAACCGATAGGGCTCTTTGTCTTTTGGTCATCTGGGAGGGTTACATAAATTGGAGTTTCCAGATAGTAAATCTGCTCCTTATCTTCGCGACCAAGTTTGAAATAGTCTCCTTCATTATAAATAGTTCCGCTCTCATATTTTACCATCTTACCAGGAGTACCATCGTATCCGTTGTCAGAAACATCTTCTGTTGATTCCTCCTCGAACAAAGTAAGATAAGCCTCAAGGTCTGTTACGTTTGCAGAGCTATAGCTCATACGAGTACTACCATTGTATGTCGCATTAGTAAGACGTCCATAGTCAACCTTACTTGTAGAGAAAGGAATATCCACAGCACTTACACCATTTATATTGCCTGCAGGAGTTACAGGAGTATAGTTTGATTCAGAGGTAAACTGTAATTCAATATGGTCAAGTGTAATAATATCACGTTCATTAACTGTGTTCTCCATTTTGAAGTATAGAACATTGCTCATGTCCGTTTCGCTCATGCTGGTTCGCTCAATCTTTCGATTTGTCGCATTAAATGTCGCACCTGCGCTTGTCTTATAAGTACTGAAGGTCTCATCAGTTTCTCCAAAAACAACGGTTCCACCTGTTCCTGCATTATATGCTCCAGTACCTGTTCCAATCTTTGTCTCAGTTCTTGAAAATGTAATGCTGTAGCCAGTAAAACGATATCCTTTTGGCAGACATATCGCAACATAGTTTATTCTATATGTATCTTGTCCTTTCGCCAACGATATTTTATCAGTTGTCTTGTTTTGGAAAATATTGTTGGCAGGGTTTGCCAACTGACCATTTGCAGTAAGACCAGTTTCGTCAGATGTTGTCATCGTCAATGTCAACTGGTTATGTTTCCACGTAGCAAAACCACCACGTTTAAAGAAAACGTCATAGTCTGAACTTCCTACAGGTCTCGCTGCCAGCGTACTACCGTTAGAAGGCCTAATCGTCACATTCTGCGCTTGCAGCGGAATGCAGTCAACGAGCGTGAAGAAGGCTGCTGCAAGGAGCATTCCGAGATTTCTTCCGAAAAGATTTTTCCTATTCTTCATTTTCATTTCTCTTTAAGTTAAAAAATTAATTATTCTACACCTGCCTCCCTCTGCGGTGTAATGTAAGTTCGCTTTAAGTAAATTATTTCGTGGCAGGGCAAGGGAGACTGTCATTCAGAAAAGAATCAACTTCATAAGTCGGTCGAATCGCAACTGAAAACAAGCGCTCTGCACTTCTATTACATTATTTATATATACGCGAAAATACCCCTTAAAACCCACCTAACTATTGCCGATAGGTAGATTTATGTTGGGATAATTAGAGTTTCTGAGTGCAAAGTTAATATAATTACTGTTAACTACTAAACATTACGCTTAAAAACTTCATGCAGTTAATATCTTTTAACGTTAAGTAGTGTTATTTTGTTGAAAGAACCTTAACTTTAACGTGAGTTCGACGTAAGAAAAGTGTTGAAAAAGTTGTAGGAGTGAAATATTTTTAGTAACTTTATAGGTGAAAATCAAACAGTTACATTAAAACATCCACTCCTATGACTGATGCAAATTTAAT
>Ga0256407_10007330_pt1 | contig 16662 bp, 19 predicted proteins | sample RumenRJG_04DNA_FD_193489 | JGI IMG/M metagenome (GOLD analysis project Ga0256407, IMG submission 193489) | Bovine rumen microbial communities from Lethbridge, Alberta, Canada - RJG_04 | ecosystem: Host-associated > Mammals > Digestive system > Stomach > Rumen | place: Canada: Alberta...
ACCGAACTCGGACCGTTGGCTGTTCAGGGTGATTGGAGAAAAGCCATGCTGAACTCTTACTGTATTGTATTCGGTATTCAAGACCTTGTTACTACACTTGCTGCAGGAGGATCTAAAGCAGATGTTGCAGCGGCAGCATGTCACTCCGTTTCTGAACAGGTTTACGAACAGCAACTTCAGGAAATCGATATTCGTGAACCGTTAATTCAAGTGGGAGGAACAAGTTTGATTTCAGGTCTTGTTGAAGCGGTAAGTGAAACTTTAGGTGGAATTGAAGTTATTGTTCCTGAATACTCTCAACATATCGGTGCTGTAGGATCAGCTCTTTTGGTATCCGGAATGGGACACAGACAAGATGATAAATAATTTTTAAAGGGTGGATTTGATGTTAGTTGAATGCTATGATGAACGTGGAGCGGAAGTTTATGAAATCATCATCAAACAAATCTTTCAAGATTTGGTTTTAGGCGCTTCTGTTGATGATTTGAAGGCTTATGTGAATCCTGATGACCCTGTGTTTGTCCTGGCCATTAAAATGAGAAAAACTTCAAATGTTATTAGATTTGAGGATGTGGCTAATTTAACTTATGATAAGGCTAACGACAAGACCATGATTTTGGTCGATAACGAAAACTATCTTCCTAACATTTTGAAAATTTTATGGATGCAATTTTCAAGGGATGAAATATATCAGCCGAACAGATATCAGCTTGAGATTAAGGGAGACTATACTAACTTAAGTTCTGTCGTTGTTGATGACCCTCATTCTAATTTGCAAAGGCGTATTTATGACGCAGTTTTCAGAATTTTACCTGAAGGCTTTAAAAACATTAAGGACTTGTCTTCTGAAGATATTGTGGCAGTTGTGGCTACTGATGAGTTAATTAAGGACGAATGGATTGAAAAATGTCATGAGTTTATGGATGAATTAAACAAGGGCATGTAGAAAGCTTTATATATTTGTTCGTATCAATACTAATTAACAGATGTTATATTGAGGAGTAGTGGTATTATGAATGAACACAACGGTTCAAGATTTGCACATATAACAAGAGCACATCCATGTTTCAATGAAAAAATGCATGATAAGGTCGGAAGAGCACATGTGCCGGTAGCACCAAAATGCAATATCTTTTGTAACTTCTGTACAAGAGACATTAACAATGAAGAGGACAGGCCTGGTGTTGCAGGATGCATTATGAAACCTGATGATGCAATTACTCATATTAATGACGTTACCGCAGACGGTCCTATTGCAGTTGTTGGAGTTGCAGGACCTGGAGATTCACTTGCAAACGAAGAAACATTTGAATTCTTTGAAAAATTGGCAACAGAACAGCCTGATTTAATAAAGTGTATGAGTACAAACGGACTTTTGCTGCCAAAATATGCGGATAAACTTGCAGAACTTGGTGTAAACTCCGTTACAGTTACAATCAATGCGGTTGATCCTGAAATTGCAGAAAAAATCTATTCATTCATCAAATATGAAGGCAAGGTTTACAAAGGTCGTGAAGCTGTTGAAATCCTAATCAAAAATCAATTGGAAGGTGTTGAAAAGGCAGCTGCCAACGGATTGGTTGTTAAGGTAAACTCAGTTTTAATTCCTACAGTCAATGATGAGCACATTGTTGAAATTGCCCGTGAAGTTGAAAAACGCGGAGCGGCTTTAATGAATGTCCTGCCATTGATTCCTTTAGGTAAGATGAAAGACCTCGAAAGGCCTGACTGTATGATGATGGAATCTGTCAGGGAACAGGTTGAAGAGATTATTCCGGTATTCAGGGCATGTACCCAATGCAGGGCAGACGCTTACGGAATACCTGGCAAGAAAAGCGAAGATCATCATTTAGGAATGACTCCACAAAGTCATTACTAAATACTTTTTTTAATATTTTTTTTAAGTATTCAAAATTCTATTTTTTTTAGAGTATTGAATAATTCCTAAGTTAATACTTGTTTTAAACTGTAAAATAAGAAAATAAATTATTTAAAAAATAAAAAATAGGGAAAATTAAGAATATTATGGATTAAATCTTAATTTTCCAACTCCGTCATCAGTCACATTTAATTCGGAAGGTAGTGGTGTAAGGCCTTTTATGAATGTCTTTCCCGCTTCGGCATCCATTCTCTGAGGAAGGAAATTTGAATTGTAAACCGGATAGATTGTACATTCTCCGGTGTTGTTGACCAAATCGATTTTCACAAAGTATGTGGAGTCCATATCTCCACCTGACATATCGAAAATGAAATTGCCTAGACTGTAAAAGATCGGTTTTCCATTGTACATCTCCACTCCCTGAGGAACATGCGGATGGGAACCTATTACGACATCCACGCCGTCATCAATCAGTTCATGTGATATCCTGATCTGGTCGTCATTTGGGGATGTTGAATATTCATTTCCGTAATGAAGCATTGCAACAATCAAATCTGAATCGTTGTTTTCGCTGATTTGTTTTTGTGCATCTGCACGGTCGTAAGCGGAATAACCGAAATGAGACCCGTTTGCATAAGGTATGGTATCATAATCGTATTCTGAAAAGTCATTGGCATCCATATAATTCAGTATTGTTACCTTACGGCCGTTGATGTTTTTAACAACAGGCTGGTGTGCAGCATCCTCATTGTCTCCGGCACCCACTGAATAGATGCCTGATTCATTTAGATATTTCAATGTATCGTGCATACCGTCAATGCCATAATCCAGAGCATGGTTATTCGCAAGGGCTGCAACGGTATTGTTGGTTACCTTTAAAAGCGGAACATAGCTTGGATCACATTTAAATGGGAAATCACCTTTAACTGCATTTTCCGTTGTCGTTGCTGCATTTTCAAAGTTCACCAAGAGCAAATCAACGTTTGAGACTACGTCTTTCACCCCTTCAAATGGTGAGGAGTCCTGACTTATTACTCCGGGCATGTTTCTTGCAAACATTACGTCTCCTGTGGCGGCCATGGAAAAATCGCCCTCGGGTCCTAGTATTGTTGTTGTTTGGCTATTGTCAGATTGGTCTATTGATATCAGAAAGAACAAAAACACACACAATATCACCAGGACTATTAATAGCAAATGTTTAAGTTTCATATCATTTCCTCCTTTACTGTTAGCATTGCATTTTATCAAAAAGGCTCTGCTGAAAAGTTAGTTAAAATTCAATTGATTATATTTATTGTCCTTTTAATATTTAAAAAAATTTGGTAAAATCTAAAATAATGTTAAAATCATCTCCTGAAAAATAATTATTAAAATTAATTCTGTCCAATTAAACTGCAATTCATCTTCGCCTTAACCCGGCTGGTGAATTCTTTCACAATAAAGTTAAATATAGATGAAAAAGATAAATTAATAACTGATATTAACATTAATTTTAGAGATTATGAGGAGAAATAATATGGTAGAAACTTTTGTTTTTGGACATAAAAGTCCAGATAGCGATTCAATCACATCAAGTTTGGTAATGACAAACTTGGAAAAGGAATTAGGTAATTCAGAAGCTAAGGCTTACAGATTAGGAAATATCAACAAAGAAACTGAATTCATTTTAGATTATTTGGGCATGGAAGCACCGGAACTTTTGGAAAGTGTTGAAGATGGTGCCAATGTAATTCTGGTTGACCACAACTCTCCTGCCGAATCAGTTGATAACTTGGAAAATGCAAACATACTGAAGGTTGTTGATCACCACAAGCTTGCTTTGGAAACTTCATATCCATTATTCCTAAGATTTGAACCGGTAGGATGTACTGAAACCATTTTATGCAAATTATATGAAGAGAATGATGTGGAAATCACAAAAGAGATTGCTACATTGATGGTATCTGCAATTATTTCAGATACTTTGCTTTTAAAATCACCTACCACAACTGAAGATGATAAGATTGCAGTTGAAAAGCTGGCAAAAATCGCAGAAATAGATGCTGAAGAATACGGTTTGGAAATGCTTAAGGCAGGTACCGATTTAAGCAGTTTCACTATTGATGAGATTTTGGCCCTTGATGCTAAGCAAATTGACTTTAAAGATGTGAAATCAATTGTTAATCAGGTAAACACAGCAGACATTAACGATGTCATGGCTATGAAGGATGATTTGGAAGAAGGGATGAACAAAATCATCGAAGATGAAGATTTGGACTTGTTCATGCTCTTAATCACAGATATAGTAAACAGCAATTCACAGGTCATTGCATTGGGCAAAGATGCCTCTTTAGTCGAAAAGGCATATGGTGTAATACTTGAAGATAACACCGTATTACTTGAAGGCGTTGTATCACGTAAAAAACAAGTAGTGCCTATCATGACCGAAAATGCTTAATTGATTTTAGGTTGCCTTAAATATCATGTTTTTTTAAGGTTTTTTCTAAAAATTTATAAAGGATAATTGAAAAAGTATTATGTAGATGTATTTTAAATACATCTCTAATCAATCCATTTTTGGATATTAAATTAGACGGGAAGCATAATTATAAATACTCTATGCATTTTTGCATAACAAAAATTAGAAACTAACATTAATTATGCTTTCATATTTTTTAAACTTTTTTTTAAATTATTGGGTGTTAAAATGAAAACACTTGAATGGGAAGATAATAAATTAAAACTTATTGATCAAAGAAAACTTCCTGATGAGTTAACTTATGTTTATTGTGATAATTATCAGGATGCTATAATAGCGATTAAGAATATGACTGTACGTGGGGCTCCGGCTATTGGAGTCAGTGCCGCTTTTGCAATGGCATTGGCAGATCTCGAAGGTGTTGATTTGGAAAGGGCTGCAGATGAAATAAAGGCTGCAAGGCCAACGGCAGTCAACCTGTTCTGGGCGGTTGACCGTGTCCTCAATAGTGATGATGCACTTGCAGAAGCACTAAAAATGTATGAAGAGGATATGGCTACAAATAGGGCTATCGGAAAATATGGTGCTGAGGTAATTGATGATGGAGACACAGTATTGACTCACTGCAATGCCGGTGCACTTGCCTGCGTTGATTATGGTACTGCTTTGGGAGTATTTAGAGCAGCACGGGATGCCGGAAAAAGCATTAATGTGATATGTGATGAAACCCGTCCCCGTGGACAGGGTGCAAGTTTAAGCGTCTGGGAAATGCAGCAGGAAAACATTCCGGTAAAGCTGATTCCAGATGTCGCCTCAGGATATCTGATGTCTCAGGGCATGATTGACAAGGTCGTTATCGGCGCTGACAGGATTGCAAAAGGTGGTGTTGTCAATAAGGTGGGTTCATTTATGGTGGCCCTTGCCGCAAAACATCACGACATTCCGTTTTATGTGGCCGCACCTTACTCCACTTTCGACAATGATATAAACATTTATGATACTGTCATCGAAGAAAGGGATGGTGATGAAGTCCGATTCTATGGAGGAGCAAGGATCTGTCCGGAAGATACTGAGGTCATCAATCCTGCGTTTGACATCACTCCAAAAGAATTGATTACTGGAATCATTACTGAAAAGGGAATTATTGACCCGATTTAGACAATAATTCTCAAATCTTTTTTTCAGTATAAAGTATTTATGCAATTAAATTTAAAATATTAAATAACATTCATGAGAATCTCTACACAATACCAATCAATTTGATTAGAAGTTACGGATTTTGTAATACTTAGAGATTTGAATTGTTAAATTGTATTGAGGGATTATATGGAGATTAAAAGTAAAAAATCAGAAAATTTTCCACCTTTAATTAAGGATTTAGTAAAAGAGTTATTGAAAGGCGATTTTGTACATTTTAAAATATTATGCGCTAATGAGGTCCATCATTTTAACAAAGAAGAGGACACAATCATTGAGTTTGCAGAAACTTACGTAAAAGAAACCAGAGACAACGGTGACATGCTATATATTGCATATCCTGATATTTTTAGAGTAAAGCTGTATCGTGATATGGAACAATATATTGAAGATGAAAAGAAATATAATGCGTTTAATGATGATGATCTCTGGACTGGTAACAGAATCCAGTTCTAAATTAATTATTAATCAATATGATTAATAATTTTCTTATTTTTTAATTTTTGCATCGATTGACACATGCCATTCGTCAGGTGAAATCGATTTGACTTTTCGGGTATTCAGTATCTCTACTTTTTTTCCCGCACTGCTTGCCGCTTCATTCAATCGTTTTATTCCCTGTTCATATGAATCTGAAAACTCATAATAATTGATTATTCCATCATCTTCAATCAAATCAACTGCAACGTCAAGGAAACTGTATGCAAGGCCTGGAAGGTTCATGATTATTCTGTCAAATTTTGTTTTAAATCCTTTACTTACTTCCCGCACATCTCCGCAATGGCTTTCAATGTTTCCTTTCAGTTTATTCAACTTTACATTTTCATCCAGATATTTGATTGCCGCTTCGTTGATGTCGACTGCAGTGATGTCAACATCTTTGTTTCTTGCAATGACAATAGGAAACGGTCCGATTCCACAAAACATATCAAGGATTTTTTCACCATCTTTCACGCTTTCCATGACTCTTTTTCTTTCGGTTGCAAGTCTTGGTGAAAAATAAACCTCCCGAACGTCCAATTTCAATCTGACGCCATGCTCCTTATGGATGGTGAGCGAATCGTCCACGCCTGAGAGAAATTCCAAATCACGCACCCTGATGGTTCCCTTTATAGCACTTTTTTTCATGTAAATCGCTTTTCTTTTGGTGAATTTATATGCCGCATCTCCGATAAGCTGCTTTTTGTCCTGTAGCTCATCAGGTATTTCCAAAATAACGATATCTCCAATGGTGTCAAAGGAGGTTTTCAGATTTTCAATTTCCTCGGAGGTCAACTCATCTTCAAGTATTTCAGCAAAATTATGAGGAACCCTTTTCACAGGTTCTAATTCGATATCTTCAATGGCATAACCTTCAATATCATCTGTAATGGGAATATATCCATATTCATCGGTTGTTTTTATTCTATATTCCATGCTCATTAATCCATCGGACATTAATTTAATGCGGGTGTTGTTTATTTCTCTTAATGGAACCTTTACACATTTCATAAAGTTATTTATGTTTAGATTATATAAATAATATCATGTTTTATTTAGTCGGTTTAGGATTATTTGATGAAAAAGATATTTCTCTTAAGGGATTGGAATGTTTAAAAAATGTTGATAAAATTTATGCCGAATTTTTCACATCACGTTTATTCGGTTCAAGTTTTGAAGCCATTGAAGAGTTGGTTGGTCAAGAAATTGAAGTTTTGGTTCGTGGTGAGGTTGAAGAAGAGCATAAATTCATTGAAGAGGCAAAAACTGCTGATGTTGCTCTAATCACTGGTGGGGACCCTTTAATTGCGACCACCCATAGCGATTTTCTGGTTCAATGCTCTAAAAAAGGAATCGATTTTGAAGTGATTCACGGATCTTCAATATTGTCTTCAGCACCTGCCATTTCAGGTCTTCAAGGATATAAGTTTGGAAAGGTGACAACAATACCATTTCCGGATTATAACTTCTATCCAAAATCTCCATATGAGGCTATCGAGGAAAATCTTAAAATGGATTTGCATACTTTGGTTTTGCTTGATATCCAGGCTCACAAAGATCGCTACATGACTGTAAATCAGGGTTTGGAGTATTTGATGAACATTTATGATGATTTGGATCGTGAAGGGCTGATTACTCCTGACACATTGGCTATGGGAATTGCCCGTGTCGGCTCAAAGGATGTAATTGTAAAAGCCGGAAAAATTTCTGATTTAATTGATTTTGATTTTGGAGGGCCTCTCCATTGCATTGTCATTCCATCAAAGCTTCATATTGTTGAAGCGGAATACCTGGTGGAAATTGCTGGAGCTGACTCTAAAATACTTGATGATGTTTAATTTTTTAAAAATCGGGGGGAGTTGGAAGTAGTTGTGATTCTACTTCCATGAACATATTCGTATCATTTTGGAGATTATAAAATGTTTGACTGATGTTCATCATAAGATATGAAATATACTTCATATAGATTATTACTTTTGTTTTGATTATATATAAATCTTTTTATTCGATTTTTCAGTGTGGTATTGGGGTAATTATGACTTTGTTTAATAATTTTTTTTGAAGAAACTAAAAACGTAAATAGGTCTCTTATTTTAAGATTAAAAGTTAATATTTATAATCTCAAAATTAAACAATTGGTAACTTATTTTATTTGGCAGAATCATAATTGCATTAATGTTGCTTGAAAACTTATTTTAAAAAATAAAAATAGAGGGTTGGAAGTAATAGTGCCTATACTTCATATAATGGAATATATTCCAACATTTTGGAGATTTTAAAATGATTGATGTTCATCAAAAGATATGAATTTAAATTCATATCGTTTATTAATTATGTTTTATTAATATTTAAAATTTTTCATTTGTATCTGCAGGACAGATGTTTTTAAACCTTTCGTGGAGTGTTAAATATATAAGCCTTTAAGTTCATAATATCTCTAATGGACACTGAAAAGGTATTGGATAGTTTACAAAAAAGAAAAAATTCTCTTAAATTTAAATTAATGCATAGTCGATTGAAACATGGAACATATTCATTTGATAATACTATAAAATACATTCCGGCTGTTTTAAATCAGTATAGTAAGTACGGATCTTTTTTTAAGGCATCTTCAATCGTCGGATTAACTCAAAAAGAGATTATGAATTGGTATATTCAGGGTCAATTGGGAAATCCCAAATTCAGGGGGTTCTTCTTAGCGGTTAACGAAATTAACAAATCTGATGCTAAAAATAAAAAGGAAGGTAAAAAGAGAGGAATCTTCCCTAGATTAACCTGATATTATCTCAATTATCTTATTCAATGCTTCTTTTGATTCCGGAACCAATGGATAAATGGGATAAACATGAGCCATTTTTTCACCGTAAATCAGTTGGGCATCAACGCCATTGTCCTTAAGTTTGTTGTAAAATTTGGTGACATCGGAATAGAGCTCTTCGTGTGTTCCCAGAAATAGTGTTGTTTTCGGAAGTTTGGACACCTCTCCAAATAATGGGCTTACCTTATAGTCTTTTGTATCCAAATCGCCTGCCCAGGCCTTGCCCATTTCACGAAGGCCGTCTACTCCATATAGGGGGTCAACGTCAACAAACTCTTCGTAATCTCCGGACATGGATATGTCAACCCATGGTGATATTAGAATAAGGTGTTCCGGCTGTGTTAATTCTTTGCATGCAAGGTATTCGCAAAATGCGGCAGAAAAACCTCCTCCGGAAGAGTCTCCCATGATTGTGATTGGCTTTCCGGTTTTTAAAACAAATTCATAAAGCTCTTCAACGATAGGGTATGTTTCTTTATATGTGTGGTTTGGTGCAAGGGGATAAAGCGGAGCATATACTGTTGAATTTGTCTTTTTGGCAATTTTATCGCAAAAAATTATGTGGGGAATTGTAATTTCATCCACATATGCCCCTCCATGCATATAGATAACTATATGTTCTGTGTTTTCGGTTTCATTAAAAGCAAGAATCTGGCAATCGAACATTTCCTTATTTTCGACTTTTGTGCGGTAAATTAATTTGGGCATCTTAAAAGGTTCATCTTCAACAAGAGAGCGGTTTTCCATATGTTCGCAAGCGGTATTCTTGTTCTCTAGGGTTTCTTTAAGTGTGTGTTTCAATCCTTTCTCTACAATCTTTGACATTTTTGACATTTTTCCGACTCCAATATCTAATAAATCAATATTCAAGTTAAATTATACTATTTTTCACAAAATTAATATATTTTTTGTATCATTTGTGGGTTTATTTTTTTCGAATCCTTGAAAAATCATGTTGGTTCTCTTGTGAATCTAAATCAATATTCAAAATCACTCGTCAAAATGGCCTGAGAAAACACTAAAACATTTATTAACTAGTATGTACAATCTATTTCTATGACTAAAAACAGACGTGTTACAATTAGCATCAATAATGACATTGACTTGAATTTTCGCAAATTAGCTTCCAATAAGATGTTATTCAAAACCGGTTGGTATTCCAAAGCAATTGAAGAGGCGATGTTATTGTGGATGGAAAAAGAAAGCAAGCTATAAAATTATTTCTTTCTTTTTTTATTTTTTTTGATAATTTAATGATTAACTATTTAACTAACAAAAAATTAAATTTAATATTATAGAGTGGGTGTCAATAATGGATAGTGAGGAACTTAGAACTGTTCGGGTTTATACAAAAAAGTATACCAGTAAAGATAAAAACGGCAAATCTGTTGAGAAGGAATCTAAGCAGAAGCAAGTTAGTCTTAAAAAAGAAGATCCTTTTGAAGATGATGATTTGGTTAAGGTGTTGTCACAGGAGGATTATCAAAAATTAATCGATAATCAGTTTTCCGATGAAAGGCTTGATGAATTTTACCACATAATCGAAGCCAAAGATGCTGAGATTAAAGAATTGGAAAATCAGATTCAAACACTTAAATCCTCATTTTTTGATGATGTTGATTCTCTTAAGGATGAATTGATATATAAAGATGAACTCATGAAGGCAAAGGATGAAATTCATGAGTTGAACAAGGAAAATAAAAAGATTAATGATGAAAGGGTTGCCATCTTCAAGGAGCTTGATTACAAAAATAAGATGATTCTAGCCTACAATGTCGAATTGAACAAGTCAATCTTGAATGCAATTAATGTGGTCATTGATGAGGCCAGGGAAAACATCAACAGAAGAAATGAGCTGCTTATTTCTGATTTGACTAAATCTGTTGAAAAAGCCAAACATGATGTCAACGAGAAGAACAAGGCTATAGCGTATGATATAAAAAGCACTGTTGAAGACATGAATGAGCAGATTAGAAATACAAGCACCCTTAAGATGATATTAAATAAAAATAAGATTAATTTAAGGGTTCCTACCGACGACTTGCTCAAACCTTTTGATTTTGACTTTGATGTCAACCAGTTGCTTTCAGGTCAAGCTCTGGAATTGGATGCAGCTGAAATTTTAAAAGAGGTAATGCCGAAACTCCCGGAACCGTTCTCCAAATACATTGACACAATTGAAGAGGAATCTCCACATACAATAGATGTTTCCACAAAAGAAGAGGAAAATGATGAAGACATTTAACACCGGAAAAATCACTTTTGAATATCCTGTAACTTGGGAAGTTGAAAAAGCGGATATCCTTTCAAACCCTGACTGCATAGCCACTCTGTCAAAAGGCCAGGACAATTTAATTAATGCCGTAATGTTTCCGACCGCCACTAATTTGGATGATTACAAAATTTTCATGGAAGATGCGCTCACTGATGACGGCGGTGTGATTTTGGCTTCGGATTTTGTAAGAATTGCCGATATGGATGCCATTAAGCTCCATGCAAATATGGACACTCCAGAAATTAATTTTGATATTCACACTTACGTATTCATCGAAAATGGTGAAATATTCATTTTTGAAATGAGGACACTGGACGTATCCGGCGAATCCGAAAGGGAATTTAAGGATATTATCTCAACATTCAAAATCCTAAAATAGTTGGGTATGCTCAAGCAGATAGTCCATATGGTTTCTGTCCAGAATTTTTAAGGTTGAGATGTTCTGCGGGGTGGTTCCTGATCTCTCTTCCACAAGGTTTCTTAAGGACTTGTTTTTCATATGTGCATGAATTTCGCGGATGACGAATTCCATATTTTCAATATTTTTATTTTCCAGCTCCTCCTGTGAAATATCCTCATAAATAGGATAGGAGTTTAGGTCATATGCCTTGGTTGGAGTTTGCAATACATTCAAATGACTGTAATAATTTGCACTATCGGCCAGAAATCCATCAACCCCCATATATGTTAAAATGGGCATGAAAGATAATTCTGCAAATGAAAAAATGAAATAACTGTCCTTTCGCGCTTGTTCTTTTAGGGAGGTTATTACTTCAACAAGCTCTTTTGGATTGGTCAATAGGGCATCGCCATTGGCTATGATAAATCCGTTATAACCGATTTCCTCCAATTTTTTTAAGCACTCAATTCTCAAATCAATGTATTTTGAACCTTGGATAACGGCTATGTCACATTCATCGACATTTTCTTCGGCTAGTCGTAATGTTTCTTTAACATTAAATTCAGCGATTTCACGGTCAACGTTGTGTGCTGAACCCTGATTTGGGGCGATTTTCAAATCATTTTTAAAAAATAATTTTGGGGTTGGTTCACTGTCTATTTTTCCGATTCTGCCGGGTCCGTCATGTGACCTGATTTCAAATTTTTTCTTCATTTGCGTCTTCCTTTTTTGTTTCTATTTAATAATTAGTTTTTTAGGTTTATATAAATTTTTCATTAACTGTAACCTTTTTGATTACACAACTAAAAATTTTAGTAAGCTTTATATATGTTCTTTTAAAGAATATTAGTATGGATTTGAGGAGATTATCCGATGATTATCCGAGGTGTGTTTTCAATGACTATAATAAATCGTTTAAAATCCTTGTTTAAAGGAGAAAATGAAGAAACAGACATCAATAATGATGTATCAAACACATCTAACGATGTCCAAGTTACATCTTCACATATTGAAAATGAACCTGTCGTTACTGAGGAAGAACCAGTTGTTGAAGTTGAGGAAGCAGCTGTGGAAGAATCAGAAGACAGTGTTGAAGATTTAGCTTCTGATGACATCGACCCTATTGAGGAAAAAGTTGAAACTCTCAAGGAAGAAATCCATGAGAAAGTTGAGGCTAAAAAAGAAGAAATTCATGAAAAAGTTGAAGCTTTCAAGGAAGAAGTCCAAGAGAAAGTTGAAGCTGAATTAGATGCCGAAGAAGCTGATGAAGATTCAAAAAATAATGATAAAGAGAGAGATAAAATGACTTTATTGACTGATAAAGAATTATTAACTGATGTAAATCGTGATCCAGATTTCACTGCTGAATTCATTGATTCTGGAATTGAAACTGTAAAACACTGTTTCCAATGTGGTACCTGTAGTGGTAGTTGCCCATCAGGAAGAAGAACTCCTTATAAAGTAAGACAAATTGTCAGAAAATGTTTACTTGGTTTAAAAGAAGAAGTAATCACTGACGATGCTTTATGGATGTGTACTACTTGTTACACCTGCCAAGAAAGATGTCTCAGAAGTGTTAAAATCGTAGAAATTATCAAAAAAGCTCGTAATATTGCTGCACACGCAGGTTACATGGCAAAACCTCACAAAATGACTGGTGTATTTGTAATGAATACCGGTCACGGTGTACCAATCAATGATGCTACTAAAGCTTTAAGAGCTAAAATTGGACTTCCAGAAATTCCACCAACAACCCATGCTTATCCTGAAGCATTAGAAGAAGTTCAAAAAATATGTAAAATTACTGGATTTGATGAATTAATCGGTTATGATGAAGAAACCGGTGGATTAAAAGAATAAATGAATTGAGGAGAGTTATAATATGGAAATTGCATACTTCTTAGGTTGTATTATGAACAACCGTTATCCTGGTGTTGAAAAAGCTACCAGAAAATTATTCGAAGCATTAGATATAAACTTAGTTGATATGGAAGGAGCATCTTGTTGTCCTGCTCCAGGTGTATTTGGATCTTTTGATGAAGAAACCTGGGCTACTATTGCTGCTCGTAACTTAACTCTTGCTGAAGACATTGGTGCTGACATTATGACCGAATGTAACGGATGTTTCGGTTCATTATTTGAATGTAACCACATGTTAAAAGAAAGTGAAGAGAAAAAAGCTGAAATTAACGCTAACTTAGCTGAAATCGGTAGAGAATACAAAGGAACTATTAACGTAAAACACTTCGCTCAAATCTTAAGAGACGATGTTGGATTTGAAAAATTAGCTTCCTTAATCGAAAAACCTTTAGACTTAAATGTAGCTGTACACTACGGCTGCCACTTCTTAAAACCTACTGAAACCATCGGTATCGAAGACAACGCAGAAAACCCATCTATCTTAGATGACCTTGTAGAAATCACTGGTGCTAAATCAGTTGACTACAAAGACAAAATGATGTGCTGTGGTGCTGGTGGAGGTTTAAGATCCAGAGATTTAGATGTAACTACCAGTTTCACTAAAGAAAAACTCGACCACATGACTGAAGCAGGCGTAGATGCAATCGTTAACGTATGTCCTTTCTGTCACTTACAATTTGACCAAGGTCAAACTGAAGTTAACGAAAGATACGGAACCGACTTTGCATTACCAGTATTCCACTTAGCTCAATTATACGGATTAGCTATGGGATTATCTGCTGAAGAGTTAACCTTCGATGCTCAAAAAATCGATGCAACTCCAGCAATTAAAAAAGCTTTAGGTGAATAAGTTTAAGGATTTCAATCCTTATCTTTTTTTATTTTTTTGTGCATTGAAAACACATTTCGGTTAGTTATCTTTTGATAACTATTTTTTTTATGGCAAATTTTTTTTGTTTGTATCAATACGAATGATTAGCAATCATGTTTATATACTAGTAATTAAATAAACTTAATTGATATATTTAAGAGGTGTAATTATGTTTGTAGCAACATTAGATGGTATATTTAGATATGCAGACTTACCTGAAGAATATGAACCTTATGTTCAATTTAAAGCGACTATTGACAAAAGAGAACTCAAACCAAACGATGAACTCGCAATTTTAAACATTGCAGGTACTTCCACTCATCATGTATTATTCTTAGATTCTTATAGCAGCACTGATGAAATTGAAAGAGAACTAAAAGAAGCAGATGCTAAAATTAATCACACTACTTTAAAAATTATAGGTGGACATTTATGAGTTTGCCATCAGAACAAACTTGGTTAGTTCTGAATAATCTTATAAAAGATTTGACAAAGAGGGGACATAAAATCCCTGATGGAATTAACCCTGAGATGGGATTAATCAGATCATCAATTAGTTCATATAAAAGAGACCCTTCCCATCCTGAATTAATTAATGGTTTGGCAAAAGCAGAAATGTCTTTAAATAGTATTCAAGGAACTCTTTTAATCATTGCTGAGGAAGAAGGTGAAGAGTACGTTGATTATTGGCTTGATTTATTGAAACAGGCCATGCGAGGAAAAGAAGTATTTGAATTTGCGGATTCAAAATCCAGATTTTTAGTAAATACTCCTCCTGGTTTGACAACAGGCAGGATTAATTTGAAAGTTCCTTTAGCTGAAGAAAGAGTTCAAGAAATTGCAGAGTGGAATGGACTTATAATTGAATACGAGGATGATGTGACTATTCAATTACACGGTGATAGAGAAGATCTTAAATTCGGATTAAAAGAAATGGGATCTTTCTTTTTAGAAGATTAAAAAGGTGATTTTATGGTTAAAATATTAGCAATTAGTGATGTTCACGGTGAAGAAAATGAAAATTTATACACTTATCTAAATAACAATGATATTGATTTAGTTTTGATTTTAGGGGATATTACCGATTTCGGACCTCTTGATTTTGTAGAGACTTTTATTAATAAGGTAGCTGATTGTGACGTTGATGTGATAGCTATTCCGGGTAACTGTGACCCTAATGGAATTTGTAATGCTATTAATGATGTTGCATTCTGTCTTCACAACAATATCATTGCTTATGGCGATGCGATATTATTTGGTTTTGGTGGATCTAATCCAACTCCATTCGACACTCCCGGTGAAATGGATGATGATAAAATCTACAGACAGGTATATGACTTATTAGCTAATTATGATTATGTCTACAATTCAGATGTTCCTAAAGTAAAGATTTTGGCAACTCATGCACCTCCTTTCAACACTGATGCAGATAGGGTTGAAAATGGTGAACACGTTGGCAGTCCTGGAATTTTAAAATCTATTCACGAGTTTGAACCTCAAATAAACTTATGCGGACATATCCATGAGGCAAAATGTCTAACTAAAATAGGGAAAACTACTGATGTAGCAAACCCTGGAATGCTTAAAGATAATGGAGCTGTTTTAATTGATGTTAAAGATGGCTCTAATTATGACATAAGCATCATTTCATTAGAAGAATAATTTTTCTTCTTTCTTTTTTCTATTTTTGTTCAATTTTTTTCAAAATCAAATAAAAAATTTTATTTACGATTAATTTTAGATAGTTATGTAGATATTTTTTTAGAAAGTGATAATCATGATTTGGGTTACCGGAGATGTTGATGGAAAAAAATACAAAGAACCCTTTTCTAAAGGAATAATGTCCCGTTCTCTAAATGTAGCCGATATTGGAATTGAAAGGGCTCATGAAATTGCAAGCGATATTGAAGCCAACTTAATTAAAAATAATGTTTCTGAGATTTCAAGTGGCGAATTGGCTGAAGTTGTTTTAACTCATTTGGAGAATATTGATCCGGATTTCGCACTCAAATATAAAAATTGGAGGTCCCTAAGAACTTCTAATGAACCGTTAATCATTTTAATTGGTGGAGCTTCAGGAGTTGGAACTTCCTCTATGGCATTTGAGCTTGCTAGTCGGTTGAGATTAAAGAATCTTATAAGCACAGACATGATTCGTGAAGTAATGAGAAAGATAGTTTCTAAGGAATTGAGTCCGGTAATTCATAAATCCAGCTTCGATGCATATGAAAGTGTAAGAACTCCTTCAATCAGGATAGATTCAGTCATTGAAGGATTTATCAGTCATGTGGATGTTGTCAATGTTGGTATCGAAGCTATTATTGAAAGATCAGTTAAAGAGGGCATCAGCACTATCATAGAAGG
>Ga0256407_10007332_pt1 | contig 16661 bp, 10 predicted proteins | sample RumenRJG_04DNA_FD_193489 | JGI IMG/M metagenome (GOLD analysis project Ga0256407, IMG submission 193489) | Bovine rumen microbial communities from Lethbridge, Alberta, Canada - RJG_04 | ecosystem: Host-associated > Mammals > Digestive system > Stomach > Rumen | place: Canada: Alberta...
ATAAAAAAAAAAAAAATAAAAAAAACCAAAAAAAAAAATATAAAGCCAGAAAAAAAAAACAATTAAAAAAATAAAAATGGCAACTGACGAACCACAAGATATTCCTCCACCAATTCATTTAGGTGAATTATTAAAAGATGAGCCAATAAAAACAACAGGAGCTAAAAAAATAGTAATGGTAGTCGACAACAAGAAAATAAATTACTATCGTAAAGCAGCATTAAGTGAATTAAGTGGTGCAGAATTAACAAAAAGACAACAAGATGATGCAGCAGCAAAAATACAAGAACAACAAAGAAGAAATAATTTAAAAAAAAAATACGAAGAAGAAATTGAACACAGTAAAATTAATAGAATGAAATTAATGAATGATTGGAGAGTTATAATGAGAATTGCAAAAATTGATGAAATAAGAAAATATTTAAATTTATTTATGCAAATTTTTGAAAGAGATTTAGATGATAAAGATGCAATTTTACAAATGTTAGATCGTGATATTTCAGAAGCTGAAGATCATTATAATATTGCATTAACTAATCATTTTATTCATATTAAACAATTAATTAGTCTTCAAGATTCAAGAATAAAAGGTTTATTTAGAGAATTTGAAAAAGATGTTACTGAATTAGAAAATGAATTTAATTCTGAATTTGAAGAAATTAAAAAACAATTTGATCAAGAACAAAATGAAATATTAAAAATGTTAAGAAATATTACTGATAGTTATAATAGAAAAATACAAAAATTAAATCAAGATTTTCAAGAATTAAAAAATTCACAAATTCAAAAAATTAATGAAATTTATTCTCATATACAAGAAGCAATTAAAAAAGCAGGAACTGATGTTCATAATAAATTTGGTAATGAAATGAATGATATAAAACAAAAATCAGATGATAAAAATAGACAAGATGCAGAAGGAATAGAAAGATTAGCAAGTTTAGAAAAAGATGTTTTAGCAAAGAAAAAAAAAGTAGAAAAACATTTTGAAAATTTAAAACAATTAAAATTAAAAATTAAACAAAATAATGAAGATTGGGATAAAAAAAATGATTCTTTAAAAAAAGAAAAAGAAAGAGTAATGATGAGTTATCGTATATTAAAAAATAAATTAATAGCATTTCGAAATATGCAAAGAGAAAAATTAAAAAAATTAGTAAAAAATTCATGGGATTGTGTAACAAAATTAAAAAATAATATAAAATTAGCAGAAAAAATATTAAAACTTGCAGAAATAAGTAGAAGATTAGAAATTCAAAGAGAAAAAATTTTACCTTATTATGAAAATACTGATGTTGGAAAAGAAGAAGATAATCAAGCACAAGTTAAATTAGATGATATTAAAGGAGTTGATCCTATGATTTATGAAGAAATTGAATCTTTACAAAATTTCTGGAAAAGATATAATAAAGTTAAATTAGATGTTATTGCTATTAAAAAACAAAAAAATGAAATTGAAAAACAAAATGATTTACTTAAAAATTATTTACAACAATATTATGATGGATTTCATGTTAATAATGTTGTTATGACTAATGAAAATCCACTTTTAAGAATTGAAAGAATGAATCCTAATCCTACTTTTTATGTTGTTGATGAACCTGGAACTCTTGAACAACCTGTTCAAGAAGGAAATAAAATTGTTACTGAGACTAGAAAACAAAAAATACTTAATTATATTCCTGGACATTAAATTTTTAAAATTTTTATAATTTTTTTAAAATTTTTATTTTTTTTTAAAAAAGAGGATATTTTTTTATTTTTTTATAGATTAATTTTTTTTAAATTTGTATTTTGTTTAATTCAAATAATTTGTTTTAATATATTTTAAAAATGTTAAATTTATTAATTGTATTAATAAAAATTATAAATTTAAAATATATGAATAATATTAATAAATAAATGAATATATTTAAAAAAAATGGAAAATCCCTTTTTTTCTTAATAAAAAATTATTTACAATTACCAAAAAAAAATTTTGTATTAAATTTTTCCATATTTATCCTTAATTAATTTATTAGTATATTTAACAGAAAAACCAGAAGAAGAATTAAAAGGAATTTGTAAATTATATTTAAATCCATTTTTTAAATCATTTGCTCTAGAACTTTTACTTATTCCTCTTCTTTGTAAAATTTCATTAATATCAAATTTTAATTCTTTATTATTATTATTATTATTATTTTTATTTTTTGAATTTTGTTTATTAAAACTTATTTTTTTATTTGAACTTTTTGGTCTTGTTTGATTTAAATCACTTAAATCAAAATTATAAGATAAACTTTTATTATGAGAAATATTTTTTGAAGTATTATTTCCACTATGAATAAAATTTTTAAAATTTTTTTTATTTTCAAAATTATTTTTCATTAATTCATGACTAGAAATATTTTGATGAAGAGAATTAGTTGATTTATTAATACCAAAATTATAACTTTTTTGTAAAGGATTAAAACTTTTTTCTTTTATATTATTATTATTATTATTATTATTATTATTATTATTATTATTATTATTATTATTATTATTATTATTTGAACTAGGAACTCCATTATATTTAATTATATTTTTTTTTCTATTTGTTTTCATAAAATCAATTCCAGTTATATTAATTTGACAATGAAAATTATTATTTGAATTATTTCCAGATTTATTAAAATTATTTATTCTTGTTGTATTTATATAACCTGTATTTAAAAAATTATTTTTATGATTTGATGTTGGAATCATTGAATCTGTTTTTTTATGACGAAATAATTTATTGTTATTATTATTTAAATAATTTGATGAATTTACTTGAAGATTTTTAAAAGAATTTGAATTTTTTGAACGAGATGATTTTATTAAATTGTATTTTTCTAAAGGAGGATTTAATGATGATTGAGATAAACGATTTTCTTTATTACTTTCTAAATCTTTAATTTTTGGATTTTTTTCTTTTTTATTATTATTATATATGAAATTTGTTATATTATTATTTATTATATTTACATTTATTTGTTTTAAATTTTTTTCTTTTTCATTTTTTCTCTTTTCATTAATTTTATCATTATCATTATTATTTAAATTATTATTACTTAAATTATCATTATTATTTACATTATTATTACTTAAATTATTATTATTATTTAAATTATTATTACTTAAATTATTATTATTACTTAAATTATTATTATTATTATTTTCTTTTTCTTTTTCCTTTTTTTTCTTTTCATTTTCCTTTCTTTCCCTTTCTTTCCTTTCTCTTTCATTTTTTTCCCTTTCTAATTTTTGACTTTTCTTAATAATATTATTAGCATTAATAATATGCATAGCTTTACTAAAATTAATTTCATTATTATAAACAAATTTCCTAATAAATTCTCTAACATCATTAACTTGACTTAAAAATTCCAAAATAGGAATTAAATTAAGTAATTCTCTATCATTTTTATCATCAAACCAGCTTAAAATAGGTAAACCATTATCAGGATTTAAAGCATAAGAAATAGGAGAATTATCAACAATAATAATATCTTTAATATCTCTTCCTAATTTATTTAAATCTTTAATAAATGAAGTATTAATTAAAGTACAATGTTCTCTAAATAAACGAAAAGGACAAAAACCTTGTTTATCAATTATATCTAAAAGAGGATCTGCATATTTACTAAGTGATGCAGTAAAAATTACAATTTCATATTTTTTTGACATTTTTTCTAAAAATTCTTTTACTCCTGGACGAACTAAAACATGTATATCATGAATTTCGTTATCAAGTTCTATTTGAATTATTACATCTGAGGGACAATCAAAAGGCATGAAACCACTATGAACTAATGTCTCATCTAAATCTAAAACTAAGGTTTTACGTTCTAGAATACGTGGAGGAAGGAGACCATTGTTTAATTTCATTTGGGAATTTATTAAACGGTTTGGGGAATAGGAATGAGATTTTTTCTCATGACATAAATTTAAATTATTGGAATTTTGATTATTTAAATTTTGATTATTTGAATTTTGATTATTTGAATTTTGATTATTTGAATTTTGATTATTGGAATTTTGATTATTTATTTTATTTGGATTATTGCTTGAAAGATTGTTTTTTGATGTGATGATATTTAAATTTTCTTTGTTTGAATTATTGTTATTTTCATTTATGTTATTTTTTAAATTTTTATTATTGTTGTTGTTATTTAAATTTGAATTATTTATATTTGTATATGATATTTCTTTTTCATTTTTATCTTTTTGTACTTGAGTTATTAATTGAGTAAGTGGAGAATTTTGTTTTTGATTTTTTTCTCTTTGATTTGATGAATTTGGAATTTTTGGTTTAAAAGGAATAGTAGTAGCACTAATTCCTCTTTTTTTGGTTGAAACTTGAATATTTTTTGATGGATTAGTTTGAAATTGAGATATATTGATTCTTCCTATTACTTCTGGAATCCTTATATGATTCTGATTTTTTGATGCCATTGATTAAAATTATTTAATTTCTTTATTTTTTTTCATATATTTTTTAAATTATAATTAAATTAAATAATTTAAAATATAAATTAACATCTATGTTTTTTATATCTTTATAAATTAATTTAATAAAATAAAAAAAATGTAATTTGAATCGAAATAAAAAATAGTCTATATAATATGTAAAGTAAAAAATTAATTTATACTCTTTTATTTATTTTTATATAAATAAAAAAATCTAATTTTTCCCATTAAGATAATAATTTGTTACTTTCTATTCTATATACAATTTAAAACCAACTCTTGTGACAAAATTATAAATAATATATATACATAATTATTGTTTAAATTGATAAAAAGTTAATTTTTAATATCAAAAATAAACCAACACATATTACATATCATTTTTTTCAATTTTTTATTTATATTCAAAACTAATTTATGTTTCTTTTTTTAATTTGAGAAACAATTTATGAAGTTTTGTTACTTGAAATACTTTCTTTTCTTATTTTTTTAATTTTTGATAAAAATGGATTTTTTATATTAAAATTCACCTTTTTCAATTTTATTATTTTGTCATTTTTTTCATTTTTTTCTATATTCAATTTTGGGGATGCACTTTTTTTATTTAAAGAATTTTCAATATGTAAAAAAATTTTTGTTAATAATTCCCCGCTTATTTCATAATTATTTATACTTTCTGACATTTAATTTATTTTAATATTTTAATTATTGTATTTAAATAATAAAACAATATATTAATTTTTAAAATAAAAAAAATACTTTTTTAATTTGTTTCGTTTACATTTTCTGAATTTAAATTTTGAGAAGATGAAATTGTATTTATTTGATAAGTATTATCAATATTATTTAATTCTTCATTTAAATTTATTTTTTGATATGGAAAATTATTTTCATTTGTTTCAGTATTTGTAATTTTAGAAATATAATTTCTATAATTAATTATGTCTTTTTTAAAAGTTTGATTTTCTAAATCAAGTTTATACATTAAAATTTGATAACTTTTTAATTTTCTATTTACAATATTTAAAGCAATTTTATCTGAATTTAATCTATTATTTTCAAATAAAAGGTTTTCATTTCTTTCTTTATATTCATTTAATTGTTTTAACGATTCATTTAATTTATAATCAAGAGTTATTTTTTCATTTTTTAATTTTTCAATAATATTTTTATATTCATTTAAAATTCTATTAAATTGATTATATTTATTATTAAACATTGTTTCTTGATTATCAAATTTAATATTAAATTCTCTTATTGTAGATTCTAAAGTATTATTCATTTTTTCTGAAATAGATAATTTAGATTTATAAACTTTAGTTTCATTTAATAATAAATTATGATCATTTTGTATTTTTAGTATTTTTTCATTTATATTTTTTAAATATAAACTCATTTCATCATTTTGATTTGTTAATTTTGAATTTATTTCAGTTAATTCTTCTATTTTTCCTATAAGATAATCAATACTTGTTTTTATTGCTGAATCTCTTTTATATTCTTCTGTACTTTCTAATTTTTTTATTAATTCTGGTGAAATAATTGAAGGACAATTCATTTTTTATTAATAATTTTATTTTAAATTTATTATATTTTGTATATTAATTTTAGTTCTTTTTATTTATTATGATATTTTATCCTTTATTTAATAAAGGAAATTAATTTTTATTTTCATAACTAATTAAATAAAAAAATTTAAGAAAAATTAATAATTATGTCATATCAAAATAGTAAAAAATAAATATATAAAAAATGGGAAAATGTTTTAGTATAAATGAAAAAAGTAAAAAAAATAATTCTGATTCAAATAGAGAAAAAACATTTCAATTAAAACAAAATATAATTATAAATAATACAGGTACTGAAATTCAAATAGAAAATAAACAAAAACAAATATTAAAATCAACCAAAAAAAAAAATGACGAATCTAAAAACCAAAATAGCATAATTATGATAGAAAATATAAAAAATAAAACAATAATAAAATCAATAAATCAAATAAATGGAAATCAAATTAAAATATTAAATAATGAAAATAGTATAATAATAATAATGGATAATACATCAAATGTTAATATAGAAAATTGTATAAAATGTTCAATTTTTATAAGTTCATGTTCTTCATTAATTTCAATAAATAAATGTGAGAAAATAAATTTAATTAGTATATCACATTATATAAATATAATAAATGTAATAGAAGGAAATTTTTTTATTTTTTCAATGACAAATCCAAAAATTGATAATTCAAAAAATATTTTTTTTGGAATGTTTTATATACATTTTATAGAATTATCAGATATAATAAAAAAAAGTAAAATTAATATTTGGGAAAATCATTGGAGTCAATTTGATTATTTAAGTGATTTACAAGAAGAAATTCATTTTGCAAATGATGATATAAAAAATAAAGTAATTAATATATTTTCTATTGGATTTAATGGGTGTATTGTAATGTATGATGTATATGAATTGATTCCTTTTACTTATGGAAAAAATTGCAATTTAAATAATTTTTTTCATATTTTATTAATTTTTAAAGGAGAAGATTTTATAGAAAATGATATATTAAAATTTTTATCTCCTGAAGAATTAAAAGATAATGATTTAATTTGTATTAATACTAAAATAATACAATATTATCAAAGTATATTTAATGAATTAGATAAAATGATTCAAAATGCAAATAATGAAAATTTAATTAATTTTATTACTAAAAGAAATATTAATAAAGCAATAGCTACAAATTCTGTTTTTGTTGATTTTAGAAAAACAAATAATGATCTTTTAAATGAATTAGATATTAAAAATGATACTGATTCAAATAAAAATAATAATTTAAAAAATGAAGAATTACTATTAATTTGGTTAGGTTGTGATAATAATATTGATGATATTAATTTAATTAAAGAATATATTAATAATTATATTGATGAAGGTTCTTATGCTTTTGTTAGTAATGATGATGTTAATTTAGATAATAAAGAATTTTGTTATAAATTAAAAAAATTATTTGAATTTGAGTAATTTATTTAGATAATAATATATATATTTTTTATATATTTTATATATAATTTATAAAAATATATTTATTTATTTCATTTGAGATTATAAAAAATACAAAAAATACATTATTTATTATGAGATAAATTTTAATCTATTTTTTAATTTATTGTATTACTTTAGAAATTATTAGTTTTTATTATTATTTTTCAAAATCAAAAAAAAATAATTAAATAAAAAATGAAATTTATTATATTTTCTATTATTTGTATTAAATATAATCAAATTTAATTTAAAAATTGTAAATAAATGTCAAATTTTTTACTTCAAAATAAAACAAATAGAAAAAATGAACATTTAACTCCAACAAAAAAATCAAAAACAGATATAAATTCATTTGGTTCAGGAAATTATATTTTTGAAACAAAAGATAAAAAATATACTTTGAAATATATATCAAATTTTGAATTATTTTCAAAAAATTGTTCTTTAACTTTTAATCCAAGTTATACTATTAATTCAGATTATTTAGAAAAAAATACAAATTTAAAAAAAGAATATAATAATAATAATAATTTAGAAAAAGAATTTATTTTAAATTTTTCAATTTTAAATTTAAATAAAGAAGATATTTTTCACTTAGATAATAAAAAATCAACAATTGATTTTTTTAAAAAAAAAAATAAAAAATTATCAGATTATTTTATTTTTTCAAATACTTTAAAAGAAGAAAAAGAAAAAGAATTACAAATTTTTAAAAATTTAAAAGATTATTGTAATGGATATTGGAGAGAAGTAAATATAAAAGAATTTTGTTATGATTATAAAATAATATTTGAAAATAATAATGATCCAATATTTTATTCAATTAATAAAGAAGAAGATTTTGTATATGGAATTAAACATTTTCATTATTTTAATAAAGGAATTTCTCATTTTTATTCATCAAAAAAAAGTGGAAAATCATTAGTTTGTAGATCAATAATTAAAAATTTTACACATCCAGAAAATTTAAGTTATTATCCTTTTATTATATTTGATATTAAAATATTAAATAATTTACTTAAATCAAAAAATAATAAAATAAAAAAAGTTATTTTACATGAATTATATAATATTTTTAGAGATTTTGATTCTGCTTTATTATTTTATCAAAAATTAAATTTTGAATTTGAAAATGTTATGATTTTTATTTTGGATATAATAACTAAAATATTAATTGAAGTAAAAGAAAAAAAACTTTTATTTATTCTTGATGGTTATTCAGAATATTATGATAAAGAAAAAAAATATTTACATAAAATTGATAGATTAGTTTGTTGTGATTATTTTCTTTATATAAATCATGATATTTTAACTTATGAAGACTCAAATTTTTTTTATTATAATTTTAATCCTGTAAATTATGTAAATTATTTTCCTGAATATGGATTTATTATAAGTTATTATCCAGAAATAAAAACATTAAATACAATTGATGTTAAAAATTATACTTTTCCAATTGAATATTATAATTTTTTTGGTGAAAATGTTTCTTATTTTTTTGAGTATGAATGCATAAAAAATAAAATTAATTTTATACAATTTGTAGAACAAAAAAAATCAGAAATTAAAAAAGAAATTAAGGAATTTATTAAAACAAATTTTAATATTTTTGAACAATTAAAAAAAATAAATGAAATAATTATTAATCATGAAAAAATTATTTACTCTGAAATTATATCATATATTCCATTAAATTATATAAAAATAGAATTTGTTGAGAAACCTCCTAATGGAAAATATTATTTTACAAATAGTGATAATGTAGAAAAAGTAAAAAATTATTATCTTTATTATTCTTTTCCTCTTGTTAAAAATTGTATTGAAGAATTATTAAATAAAGAAAGTTATTTTTTGAATATTAAAGATCCAGAATTTCTAAAATTACCAGGTCAAATAATTGGGCTTAATTTTGATTATGAAATGAATGAAATTTTTAAAAAATCAATTCAAAAAGAAAAATTTTTTAATCATCAAAAAAAAATTTTAAAATTTATTAATGAAATTCTAGATAAAAATTCTTCTAAAAAAGATAATCAAATATATAAAGAAGAAGAAGTTATTAATTTTTTAAACAACAATGAAGAATATAAAATAATGAAAAATGAATTTTCAAAAATTAATTTTAATGATTATTCTTTAATATTAATTTTACAAAATAATTATTCAGGTAAAGCTTTTGATATTTTATTATTTATTAAGGATAATAATGAAGAATATTATAATATGGAATTAATTCAAATAAAATGTTCGGATAATTATATAGAAGATGAAAAAAAAATTCCTTTTCAAGTACAATATGTTAAAATTAAATTTATTTATTTATTAAATATTGATATAATGAACTGTTATTTGAAATATTTAAGTATTTTTGAATTACCAAAATCATTTGTTACAAAAAATAAAGATAAATCTTTTTTATATAATATTAATGAAAATAAATTTGTTGATTTTTCAAATAATGAATATATAAATTATCCAAATCTTCCTGAATCAATAATTAAAAATATTGATGAATATCAATATATAGAAGAAATTGAATCTAAATTATTTTATATTGAAAAAAAAAAAATTAAACTTACAAGAAAGAAATATAATAATAATTTTGAAAATAAAAAAAAAAATGAAATTCTGAATTTATTAAATAAAAATGAGGTTTTTATGGATGTTAGAAAAGATGGATTTAATTATTATTTTAATTATAAAAATAACAAAGGCTATAATGAATTTAATTATTTAAAATTTAATACAATTGAATTTAAAAGATTATATAGAATTAATTATTTAATGAAAGAAGAATAAATTATATAAAGAAATAATATATCTATAAATAAATAAAAATATTTGATATTAATAATTTTTTAAAATCATTTTTCATTTTTTTTTAAATTTATTATTTTAAGTTGTTTAAGTAATAAAAATATATATAAAACACTATAATTATATAAATCATCTAATAAAAATATAATAAGATATAACTTTTATTAGATTAATAATAAATTATTTCAAATTTATTTTTTTCAATATGAAAAAAGGATTTTTTTGTAAAACTTGTAATCAAATTTTTAATTGTCATATTTGTTTAAATGATAATATTATTGAAGAACCTTTTATTCTTTATAAATGTAATTGTATGCAGAAGAAAAAAAAACTTAGTTTATTTATTAAAGAAAATATTAATGAATATGATTATAAAAAAATTAAATGTAAAAATCATAATAAATGTTTTATTGGTTATTGTTTATCTTGTAATAAAAATTTTTGTGATGAATGTAAATTAGTATTTCATGATAATTTAATTGAACATAAAATTATAATGTTTGAAAATATTTTTAGTCAAAATTTTATGTTTGATATAAAAAATAATTTTCAAAAAGCAAAAAATAAAATTTCTTCAAATTATTTTTTATTAAAATGTCAAGGTGAAGATTGTATAAATTCAGAAAATTTTTTAAATGATTTGGAAATATTTTATAATAAAAATAAAGAAATAAATTTACAAATTTTAAATTTTCTTGAACTAATATATCAAATGTTTGATTTAGAAAATATTTGTTATGAAATAATAACAAATATTTATAATAATTCATTTTTTAATTTAAATGTGATAAATTCAAAAGATATAAGAGATTATATAAATTATTTTAAAAAAGAATATATTATTTATTTAATTAAAGAAAATGATACTTTTTTATTATCAAAACCAATTTTTTCAGAAAAAATTGATTCAATAGAAAATATTTTAATATTATCAAATGGAAAAATCGCTTTTTCAACTAAAAATTTAATATTAATTTATAATCAAAATACTTTTCTAAAAGAACAAGAAATTGGAAATCATACTGATAAAATAAATTATTTATATGAAAGTAAAAATAAAAAATTGTTTTCTTGTTCATCAGATTTTTCAATTAATATTTTTATTTATGATTCAAGTATGAATTTATATAAATTAGAAAAAAGTTTAGTAGAACATAAAAATGAAGTATTAAAAATAATAGAATTAAATAATGGAAATTTTGTATCTTGTTCAAATGATAATTATTTATATTTTAGAGAATCAGAATCACTTGATTTCATATATAAAAGAATATTTTTAGAAGATTTTAGAATAATTTCAATAGAAAATTTTAATAATCATATTTATATTACTTCAAGATTAGGATTAAAAATATTAAAATTAGATTCATATGAAATAAAAAATATGTTAATTGTAAAAAATGATATTAATATTTTTTCACCTAATTATTATAATATTTTTTTTGGAAATCAATCTTTTGAAATATTAAATAAAGATTTAATTTTATATAAAACTCCTTATGAATTAATAATTATTAATGATAAAAATTTACAAATTCAAACTATTATAAATATAGGAAATGCTTTTTTATTACAACATCCTTTTATTTTAAAAATTTATAAAAATGAAATTTATGTTATCAGAGTTGATGGTTTTTTACAAATTTATTCTATACATGAATATAAAGAAAAATTTGGAAAAAAAGGAATTTTTACTTATTTTAAAAAAGGAATTTCAATAATTGAAAAGGTAAATGAAAATCTTTTAATATCTTATGATTATCAAAATAAACAATTAAATTTTTTGAAAAAATAAAAAAAAAAGTTTTAAAAAAAAACTAAATTTTAAAAATATTTTTTTATTTTATTTTTAATGATTATTTAATTGAAGAAATCAAAATTAATATTATTATTATCAACTTTTTTTTCTTCTTTTTTTTCTGATTGAGATTGAGATGAAAAATTAAAATTAATTTGATTATTATTTATTGGTTTAGTTTCATTTTGATTTTGATTTAAATTTAAATCAAATCCCATTAAATTATTATTTTGATTAGTTGATTGAATATTCATATTATTAGATTGAGAATTTGTTTGATTCATATTTGAATTTTGATAAAGAGAATTTAATCCACCTATTAAATTATCAACTTTATTTGTATTTTGTTGATTTTGACTAACTAAATTAAAATCCATAAAAGTATTTTGATTATTACTATTATTATTATTATTATTATTATTTAGATTTTGAATTTCATTTTGATTTGAATTATTATTATTATTACCTGAAAAAACATCAAATAAATTATTTTGAAGATTATTATTATTATTATTTGAATTAGCATTATTTATATTATTATTTTCTTCATTTATATTTTGTTGATTATTATTATTATTATTTGATCCATTAAAAATATCAAATAAATCATTTCCCATATTTTGTTTATTTTGATTATTATTATTTTGATTATTATTATTATCATTCCCAAAGCCTAATAAATCATTTTTTCCACTTTGATTATTTGAACTTTGACTAACATTAGGTCCAAAATGGAATTTATTTAAATGACTATCTCCAGTACTTTCTTTATTTTTAATAGAAAAATTAAACAAAGCAGGTTTATTATCTTTTTGAGCATTTTGTTTATAAATTTGATTTTCAAATTTAAAAAGATTTTGATCATTATTTTGAAAAGTAGTTTTATTAGTATAAATACTAGAAGTTGGTCCTGAATTATTAGAAAAATAATTTTTATTCCTTTCAATATTTAATAAATGACTAAAACTTTGATTATCAAATCTTAATTCAAATTTGTCTCCATATTGTATTACAGTACAATTATGTCCTCCTAGATCAAAAGATCTAAAAAAAGAATTTGGTTCTACTACTTCACATTCAATTCTTCCATTTCTTATTATTTTTTTTTTCCCACTCCATCTTGAATCATATAATTCTATACGATGTGATGTCCCTTCTAATTCAAATTCCCATATAAATAGTCTTTTTGAACTTTTTATTTTTGCTCCTATTTCTTTTTCTTCGTAATTTAAGTTTTTTATTGACATTTATTGTTCTTTGATAGAATAAAATAAAATTATATTTTTTTTGAAAATATAAAATCAAAAAAAATAGAAAAACAATTAAAAAAAATTAAAAAAATTATATCAATAGAATTAAACAAAAATGAATATTAATAATTTATAAGTTTTAGAGTTCCTTTAAATCGTATGAATGTATATGATTTATTTCAAGAAAAAAAAATTTTTATTATAATTCAGTAGGAACAAATAATAAAATAAAAATAAAAATTATTTTAAAAAAAGAAGAAAAATATTCAATCAATTTTTTTAAAAATTGAAAATAAAAAAATGAAAAAAAAAAAATTTAAATTATTCAATTTAAAGATATTGTTTTCTTCAAATTTAACATTTTTACTAATAAATAATATAAAAAAACCTCTAAAAAAAAAAAATTACTTTTTCTTCATTCCAAAAAGATTAGACAAAGGATCACCTCCTTTTTTATTAGGCGAAGCATTTTTATTTTGATTTTCAATAGCATTATAAATTTTTTGTCCCATATTTAAAGCACCTTTCCCAATTTTCATCATAGTTTCCTTATCAGGTAAATAAGGATTAATAGTATCATAAGCTTTTTTAACATCACTTAAACCAATTTTTCCATCAGCAACTCTAACATCTTGAACTTGTCCAGTTTTAAAATCATATTTAACATTAACATCAAGTCCTTCTCCTTTTGGTTTATTTCCTTCTCCCAATTTAACATCATTAACTTGTCCTTTTTGAAAATCATATTTAAAATTTATATCAACTCCTTCTTTTTTTTTTTCTTGATTTTTATTTGTACCAAAAACATTATTTAATTTATCTTTATTTGAATTTTGAGGTTGAGGTTTATTTGATTGAGGCTCACCAAATAAATTATTTATTTTTTTTTGATTTGAATTTTGAGGTTGAGGTTTATTTTGTTGAATTGGATTACCAAATAAATTTGTCATTTTACTTTGATTTGATGGTTGTTTATTTTGAACAGGAGGATTACCAAAAATATTATTTTTTATTGTATTTTGATTATTTGCTGGTATTGGATTTTGTTTGTTTTGATTTTGTTTATTTTGATTTTGAGAAGAAAATAAATTTGTATTTGGATTTGATTGAATTGGTGTTTTTGTATTATTTTGATTTGATGTTGTATTATTTGATGATAATTTTTCTAAATTTTCTGATGATTTATTTCTTGCAATTCCTTGTGATTCTAATATAGTATTAATATTTTTCATATTATCACCTTTTATTATTTTTGTTAATTGATCATCATAACTTATATTTTTTGAAATTTTCTTTAATTTTTTAACACATTCTGAATAATATTCTCTTTTATTTGCCATATCTTGATCTTCTTCTAAATTTTGTGAAAATTCTTGATTTTTTGATATATATTGTAATAGGTAAAAACGAAGATTTGTTTTTAAACTTTTAACAAAAAAATATCCTGTTGCTTTTGGTATGTATTCTCTTAAATTTCTAATTATTGAATAATATATATAATCATCAAGTGATTTTACATAATCTGCTAATCCTTTATAATATGAATCATTATCTTTTGCACTTTTGAAGAAAGAAATTTCACTTGTTTTTTTAAATGGCATTTCATTTTTTTGATTTTGATTAATATTATTTGTATTATTTTGATTATTTTCATCTTTTAATAAGGATAATTGAATTAATTTTTGATAATCATTACTCAATTCATCAATATAAAAATAAGTAAAATTCATTTCTGCAATATCAGTTTGTAAATTCCTAGTTTTATTAAATTCATCTTCTACAAATTTTAAAACTAATTCTTCAATTTGTGTTAAAGCTTTAGGAAATCTTTTAAATAATCTTCCTATTATTTTTTTAATCATATCTTGAATCATTCCAAAAATATTATCAAAATAAGCTTTAATTTCATTTCTTAAAGTTTCAATTTCAGGATCTAATAAAGTATAAATAACATCTCCAGTAGGAAAACCATTTAAACCAGTTCCTTCACTTCTTTGTATTTGAGTAATAATTTCATCATTTTTATAATGTTTACTTGGTCTAAAATTAATATAATTATCTAAAAAATCAACATAAACTTTTTTAAGTGCTGTATTTGCTAAATTATCTTCTTCAAATTCAGCTTTTCCTGAAAAAGTTTTTTCTATTGTTTCACAAAATAAATTTACTAATGATTGAAGATATAAATCTTTTGATTGAGCTGAAAAATCTAAATAGTCTGTTCCAAAACTTTGTAATTCTTTTTCACAATGTGCTAATCTCTCTTTCATTTGATTATACATATAAATTATATCTTTTTTAAATTGATATGTGTCATAAAAATATTTTGTTATTTTTTCTCCTAAAGTTTCAAAAGTGAAATTATCATTAATTGATAAAAATTGAAATACTTTATGATTACAAAAATATTCTCTTTCTAATCTAGAAATATCATTTATTGAATAATGAGAAGCAAAATTACTTTTTACACAAATAAAACCATATTTTAAATTTAAAATATCATTATTTTCCTTAAGTAAATTTTTAATAATATTAAAATTAAAATTTTTAGGTAATTCATCAGTTTTTGTAATAACACAAATAGTTCTTTCTAAATTTCTATCATTTTCTTTAATTATTTTAAACCAATTTTCTCTAATAGAAGAATTTTGTTCTTGAAATAAATTAGCATTTAAAACTAATAAAATTAAATTAGAAGAATCTTGTACATATCTTTTCATAATTCCAATTGTATTAGCTTTTGAATTATCAATAACTTGAGTATCAATAATTAACATATCATCACTTGAATTAGTAGTTAAAGTTAATCTAATAGGTTCATATAAATTATCATCATTTGCATCATTTTGTAAATTTTGAATATATTTTTTAGCTTCGTCCATATTTGTAAAATTTTTACTTTCTCCTTCAATTTTAATCATAGGAGAAATATTTTCTGAAGTATGTTGAAATCTAATTTCTAAAGTTCTATTTGTATGAGTTCCAAAAGGGAGAAAATTATATCCTGTTAAATAATTTATTACTGATGTTTTTCCTGAATTATTTTCTCCTATTACTACCATTCTATGTACTGGAGGAGAAAATGAAGAATCGAAACAACCACATGAACGTAAATCATCTATCATTGTTACTATTTTTCCATATTTTGCATATATTTTGTCACAACTATATTGATAGTCGTTTACTTTTTTTCCAATCATTTTTTTTTTATTTTTTAATAAGATTTAGGATTTTTAATTCTTTTTTTTTTTTTTTATTTAAATATTATTTTA
>Ga0256407_10007333_pt1 | contig 16661 bp, 17 predicted proteins | sample RumenRJG_04DNA_FD_193489 | JGI IMG/M metagenome (GOLD analysis project Ga0256407, IMG submission 193489) | Bovine rumen microbial communities from Lethbridge, Alberta, Canada - RJG_04 | ecosystem: Host-associated > Mammals > Digestive system > Stomach > Rumen | place: Canada: Alberta...
TGGATATGGTTGGAATATTAGGAGATATATTTGACCATAAAGTTTTAGCATCATCTGATGCTGTATTATATGCATCAATGTTTATTGGAAGATTGGTAGATATCTGTAGACAAAAGAATACTACATTATTAATCTTACAAGGAACATTATCTCATGATGCAAATCAATTAAAATTATTTTATCATTATATGGATGATCCTAATATAGTAGATGTAAGAATAGTAACATCATTAAAATTTGAAATAATAAAAGGATGTAGAATTTTATGCATACCAGAATTATATAATTTAGATAATAATGTATATCTTCATTATTTATATGGAAGCGGATTTTATGATTTAGCTGTTATGCATGGTACATTTAAAGGAGCTGTATATGGAAATAATAGTGGACAAAGTAGATTATTTACAATAGACGATTTTAATAATTGTAGAGGTCCCATAATAAGTGGTCATGTACATAAACCAAATTGTTATAATGATTACTTTTATTATTGTGGGTCTCCATATGCATGGGGATTTGATGATGATCATAATAAAGGATTTATTTTATTATCATATAATCTGGATACTAGATTACATTATGTGGATTGGGAAAATATTAAATCATTTAAATATAAGACAATTCATATAGATGATATTAAAAATAATGATCCACAATATATGATTGCTTATATAGATAGAATAAAACAAGAACAAGGAATAGATTTTATTAGAATTATATTTGGAAATATTAATAAAACTGAAAGATTGATATTATCAAATAATTATAGAGATAATAAATATGTTAAATTACAATTCCCAGAAACAGAAGACCAAATACATGCAAAACAAAGAGCATCAGAACAAAATGATGAATATAAACAATATTGGTTTTTGACTGATAATAAATTAAGTGATGAAGAAAAATTTTGTATGTATGTAAATCTATTAAAGAATGATGAGACATATATTACTGTAGATGAACTAAAACAAATTTTATATGGAGAATTATAATATATCTAGAAAAAATAGAATTATTGTAAGACATTTTATTATAAAAGGTGGGAATGTCTCTATTAATAATTCGAGGTAATATATGCATAAATTAAAACGACGATTAAGATGTATAGCGTTAATAACTTTTGTTACATTAATATTAGGACTATTAAGCTTAAATGTAGTTTTATTAGTACACATTTTAAGTATATTAAGAGTATAAAAGGAGAATATCACTATGTTATTCTTAGTAAACTATATAGACAAAGCAAAATCTGAAGATAAAGTTGGATATTTTGATACAGGAAATCTTAATTATAAAGATGGAATATTCAATGGATTCATTGAATATATGAAAGATAAGAATTATTATATCAAAGAAATATATAATCCATATAGAAAATTAAATAATGAAGAACTAATTAAACTCACATCTCTTCAATTTGAATTTGCTAATGCTATTCAATCGGCTAAATATTATCCAGATAGTGAATTTAATAATTACATAAGAATTACATATGCTAATTCAAGATTAGCTAATCATAAATTTAGAGACCCCAAAACCAATACTGATAAGATTCATACCTATTCTTGGTGGGGTAATCTAAACCATGATACGTAATTAATCCTATATCTAGAGAATAGGTATTAATTTAAAATAATATCTAAATCAAGACATTTCATTACATTTAAAAATAATGAAAGGTTTAGTATAATGAATATTAAACGAGATCTTAGCAAAAGAAAAAAGAGCATAGCCCCTATTGAAGTGGATATGCCTCGTATTAAAATAGTATATGATATACAGTCATTGGATTTATTTTGTATATATGTGACATCAGATAATTCTTATATTAGAACTTCTCATATGGCTAATATGAAAAGATTATTTGATAGACTAGACATGTCTATATATGAAAAAGATCCAGATAAAATGGAAAGAATTAATTATATACGAAAAGGTTTAGAAGCAAGAATAAAGAAGAAACTAAAAAATAGAGTATTAATTAATAAATATATTAATGGTGGATTAGATAAACCATCTACTTTAAAATATGATGGTATGGAATTATCTACAGAAGAGATAGATTGGATTAATAAAACCATAACAGAGTCTTTAAAGACTGGTTTTATGTATGATTATGTAGATAATTTTATGGATTTATGTACAAGATTTAAATCTAGTGATTATGGTAATAAAACTGCTATAGTAAATGAATTTGAACATCTTATAGATAATGCTAAAATAGACTTAAGAAAAGTAAAAAATGAAGCTCTAAATGATATGGAGTTTACATTAGAGGATGGTCTATTTGAAGAATCTATTACAGATATATATCAAAAAGAAACAAATCCATCACGAAGATTGTTAACTGGAATGCAAGGATTTAATGAAATCACAGGTGGTGGATTAGAATCTGGAAGAGTATATATGCTATTTGGAATGGCTGGAGCTGGAAAATCATTAACCATACTAAATTTAGCATATCAGATAAAGAAATATAATAAGAATTATGAATGTAAAGATAAAACAAAGAAACCATGTATTGTATTATTAACTATGGAAAATACTGTACATGAAACAGTAACACGATTATTTAGTATAATTGCAAATGATAGAATGTTTAATTATTCTGTAGAAGATGTAATTAATAAATTAAGAGTGGATGGAGAATTATATTTAAATGATGATTCTCCAATAAATTTATATATTAAATATAAACCAAATATGTCATGTGATACTACTTATTTATATGATTTATGGGATAAACTTGATGAACGTGGATATGAAATGATTTGTTTATTCCAAGACCATATAAAAAGAATTAGACCAGCTTATATGAGAAATGATATTAGATTAGATTTAGGTGAAGTTATCAATGACTTTAAAGTATTTGCATCTGAAAAAGATATTCCAGTCATATCAGATTCTCATTTAAATAGAGATGGTGCTAGAATAGTAGATAAAGCTAAAACTAAACAAGATATAACTAGATTCTTAGGAAGGTCTAATGTTGGAGAATCTATGTTAATGATAGATAATACAGATTGTGGATTAATTATAAATAAAGAATATGATGTATATGGTAAATTATATATGGTATTCTATAGGCAAAAAATGAGAGATAAATGTACTACTCAAGATTATATTGCTCAACCATTTGTTGCTGGTAGTACTATAAGATTAGTAGAAGATTTCTTTGAAAAAGTTCCATTATTTAAAACTACTTTATATGAAGAGAAAAATTATATTGAAGCTGCAAATAATAGATTAAATGCTGCTAATGGTGGATTTAATATTAGAAGTGTAATAGATGACGACGATGATGATAATATTTATAGTACTAAAAATATAAGTTCAGCTGTACCTAATATTATTGCTAATATGGCTCAATCAAATATGTCTATTCAACAACAATTTAATCAAATATATAGACCACCATTAGAACAAAAGAAAGATATGGTATTAGGAATTACGTTCGATAATGTATAAAGGCAAGGGAGTTTAACTCCCTTGCCATATTTTATGTCCATAAGGATCAGCTTTTTCGTCTACGATTAATTGAGAATTTATTCTATTAATAAATTCATCGTTTGCTGAATATATTCTTCCAAGAATATCTGGAAGGTCTGATGGTAATATTATTTTAACCAATTTAAAATCAAATTCTCTTGGAGATAATATACCATTTAGAATATATATAATAAAATCACATTCTTCTGCTCCATATATATCATATGCAAGTAGATTCGGTCTATATCTATATTTTATAAAATCCTTTTCTGTTAATCTTAATCTTACAGTAATTTGATCTAATTCATCTTGATAATCATAAAGAATATTAGTAATAGCATACTCTGTTCCATTAAGATAATTATGAATAGAATAATTATAGTATGTATTACTATCTGTAGATCTCATAGAAATAAATTGAGCTATATTATAGGTTTTATCAGCAGATGCATTGTAATCGTAAATTATCATATCGTTATTCCTCTACGCCTATAATTATAGGTTTTTCTTTGTTAGACATCTCAAAAGTAATTACAAACTTAGTACCTTTGGGATATTCTCGTCTAGTTATTACAGCTACAGGAGCACAGGAATATAAACAAGTACCAGATTCGTGCTCTGTTGTTCTGGTATTAGGAGTTATTTTTATATCTGTAATATAAAATAAATATCTTGGTACAGCTATTTCTAGATAATTAGCTTTAGTTATAGATCCAACACCTAAATTATCATTACTATTTATCACATTTTTGGAAGATTTTGCAGGAAATGTTTGTTCTTGAGGTTCTGTACTCATAGAAGGAGTTATAGATGGAATCCAAAATTGACCAATATTATTTTCATAAGTTACCTTTTCAGATACTAATACCATATGTTCTGTTAATTCACCTGACTTCGCTAATGAACTATTAGCCTCATTTACTATTCCACTTTTCATTTTTATACCTGCCCTAACTCAATGATAAATTTTATATATAAGTTTTTAGGAGGGAAAATATATGTATACACCACAAGATGAAATCAATCTGGTTTCCAATCTGATAGATGTACTTGGACTGAATATAAACCCAATAGACAATATTCTTATAAGTCAAGAAACTGGAACACAGTTAATCTTCATGAATAAGAATATTAAAGCGTCTAAAAATATAAACAAACCACCATACATATCAGATAATGATATTTTATTTGAGCCTATTAATAAGAAATCGTTAGGGTTAATGAGTAAATTATTTGGATGGTATTTAGATACAAATATTGGTGAATTAGGCGAAGCAAAAATATTCTATTTTGATGAAAAGAAAGAAAATAGAAATGAAAAACTTGATAAAATATTTCCAAAAGACCCAGAATGCAAATTAGTTGTTGTATTTAAAGATGGAAGAAAATTTGAAACACCATATAGAAGAAATAAAGCATTACTATATTCTGAAGCTATATTAAGATTAGATGGAAGCTTTGAAGGAGAAAACTATTCTATATTTGATTTAGATCCAAATATGCCTTATTAAAGAAGGAGACAAATGAGTATTACATTAACTTATGAGCAAGAATATATTGTTAATGAGGCAGTAAAATGGTTTAATGACAGCCCTGATATGACATTTCAAATAGAAGGACCAGCTGGAACTGGAAAATCTGTAGTATTAGCATCTATAATATCTAGATTAGGTTTAAAAGAAGAAGAGATACTGCCTATGGCCTATACAGGCCAGGCAGTATCTGTAATGAGAATGAAAGGATTAAGAACAGCAGTAACATGCCATTCTGCATTATTTGTATATCTAGAGATTCCTTTATTTGATGATTTTGGAAAACCTGTAATGGATACTGTACATAATAAACAAAAAACTATAACTCGACAGTTTAGTCGAGATGTAAAAGCAGATCATCCAGATTTAAAATTAATTATAGTTGATGAGTGTTATATGATTCCAAAAAGCTTTAGGGAAAATATAGATAATACTAGAGTTAAAGTTATTGCTGCTGGAGATTCTTCTCAATTACCACCTATAGAAGGTCCTCCTGCATATCTTGTATATGGTAAAGTATATCATTTAACACAATTGATGAGACAATCGGCTGAATCTGCTATTGTACAAGTAGCAATGGCTGCTAAAAATAAGGAGCCATTAAGATGTGGTAGATATAATAATGGAGAGCTTGTTATTGTAGATTATCCTCCAACAGCGCGCACATATGGTATAGCTGATATTACTTTATGTGGTAGTAATAAAACAAGAACCGAAATAAATAATAGTTATAGAAGCGAATGCTTACATCTCTCTCATGAGGAATTACCAAGACCTGGCGAAAAGATGGTATGTAAAATGAATAGATGGAATCATACTGTTGATAATATAAGCTTAACGAATGGATTGGTTGGAATTGCAGATAATGTTCAAACCACACTAGAATGTGGGTGTCATAGTAATTTATTTAAAATGGATTTTATTACTCCATTATGTACATTTTCTGGAATAGAGTGTGATTATAATTTCTTAATAGCAGATAAACATATACGAGAACGTATTAAAAACGATAAGTTTAAAAAATGGGATGGGTGTAAATTTGATTATGGATATGCTTGTACAGTACATTCTGCACAAGGATCTGAATATGAAAAAGGAATATATGTATATGAGGACATATACAATACAGATGTAAAAAATGCACATTTACATTATACAGCAATTACCAGATTTCGTAATAGATTAGTTATTATTTTATACTATGTACGTAGTAAATACTATTAAAATTAACTATAAATAGATATTATAAGTATGAATATATTTTTATAGGAGAAATTATGGATAAATTGATTGATGTTTTACTAGCTATTCATTATGACCTATTGTTTATTGCATTTATAGTAACAATTAGAGCAATTTGTTGTATGATATCATTATTTAAAGATGATTAAGGAGGGAAAATAAATGAATAACGAAAACAATTTAGTAATCGACAGTAAGCCCAAAACAATGGTACATGGAATTGAATTCTTTGATCCAGAAGGAAATGTTGATAATAGAAAGTACCTGTGTTTGCTTTATATTCCAGGTCCTGATGAAGAGGATGATACTTGTCAGTGGAAAGTATTTACAGGTAGACAGACTACGTATGATAAGCTTAAGCATTATATTTTAGATGGATATATTGATCCATTCTCATCATTTATTTTAGCTGAAAGCTCTACTATAACTAATTGTAGTTCTATATATGATTTTATGGTATATATGAAAGATATGAAATATATTGTAGATGAAGACGATTTTGATATCAAATCATATTTCAGCGGAGAAGAACATGATACCCAGATAAATTTATTGGATATGATGACACCTGATATCTATATCTTATAAAAGAGAGGCGTATGATGGCATTTCAACAAAGAAGAAAACCTGTTTGTTGGTTTGAACAAATGATAGATATAAAGGGCGAAGATTTCTTCGCCCTTGATAAAGTTTTAGGAAAAGATGTTACAAAAGCTGCTGATAGGATTATAAATGATATAATCAATGGAAATATTGATTATGACAAATACGGATATTGTTTGCTAAATAGAATTGTTTATGATAATTTGTTAGCATATTGTTCCAATAAACAACTTACATTAGCAGCTATAAGATTTTCTTTAAGATTTGCATTATATTCTATTTCTATAGGAACTATCAAGTTATACCCTGTTATAAATATACCAGGATATGGTCCAGATAGTCCTAATTTCATAGATTATAATGGAAACACTTTTAATGTAGAAGGAGATCAAAGATATATCTATTATGGCCCTCCTACAATCAATGAATCTACAATAAACAGTATTTCTACTTCATTAAGAGATACAGAAAATAATCTTGTAAAATATTCCATCATGACTCAGAAATTACAGCAAATGATGGTTACGAGAAATGTTTATGTATTAACAGATCCATTGATATTTGAATTGAATAAATTTATTAATTCAACTAATAAATTTAATTATTAAGAAAGGAAAAATTGACTTATGACAATAGATCAAATTAAAAAGGTGATTGAATTAGCAGATGGAGCACCGATTAGATTCTCATGTGTTGATTCAACTACATCATTTCTATTAAATGCAGATTCATCTAATATTGTTATTAGTGAAGGTATGATTGCATTTATTAGAATTAATCAACAATCTGGAAACATACCATTTATCTCTCAATCTAAGGTTCCATATGAAATAGCTATTATGGACCCAGATAAAATCAACTCTGCTGTAATTTATTACGACAGAGATAAATTTGTTGAATGGTTGTCTAACAAGACAGAATATATTGGAGCTGGAGATAGTATTGATGATATTAAAAAGAACTTATTGTCATCTACTATCTTTAATACAAGAGGCCCTGCAGGTAATACTGATAACGGTAAAATGAATGATCCTGCTGTTAATGGATACTTCTCTGGATTACAAGTTACTGTAGAAAAGACTCTTGATAAGAGAACTGAAGCTATCACAAAATAATAAAATAATATAATACAAACAAATAGATACAAGATAAAATTATTAGGCAGAGGTATTTATTTCCTTTGCCTAATATATCTTGTATCTATTCAAATCCCCAATATCTATAATGATATTGGATTTTGATGTGCTAAAATAAGAAATAAATAGATATTATAAATATGATCAAAAGCAAAATACTGTACGGCTTTTGATTAAAAATAAAATTATATATTTTATAGGAGGAAATGAAATGAACGAACAGCAGTATTACAACCCAAACATGTATCAGCAGAGTCCTTATTATGGTATGTTTAACAATGGTGTTATGACTGGTGGTGGGGTGGTTCCTAATATGATGTATAGTGTAGCACCCCAGTCATCAACTCTTACTCCTGAAGAGTTTGATTTCCTGAATAAGAATAAAGCAGGATTCAGTCTCAATGCAACACAGGAAGAGATTACAGCAGCTCTTTGCAATCATGTTAATCAGAACCATACGTCTGCTCTTATTATGGATGACGATGGTGTTAGCTGCCATTGCACGGTTTGCGGATATAAGTTCAATCCTGTTCCTGAACTTACCAAGGAAGAGGTTCAGAGTGCTGTGAATATGGTTATCAACGTATTCCAGACTCTGAAGATCATGTGGAGATCTATTGATCCTTCTGCACTCAGAGAGTTTGTTAAGGTCATTCCTTATCTTGCAAAACTTCCTGATGCATTTGAAATTGCTAAGAATGATTTCAAGAAGTATGAGAATCAGAACATGTTTGCTAGCAATACCCCGGCTTCTGCATTCTCTATCTTTGGTAGCATCGTAGGTCCTAACAATTATGCTGGATATGCTAATGGATATTCTGGATATGCTATGCCGCCTCAGCAGCAGATGTATGGATATAATCCTCAGCCTAATCCCTATGCACCTCAGCAGCCCATGACTCCTCAGTATGGAGCACCTGTTCAGGCACCGTATCCTGCTCCACAGCCTGTAGCTCCTTATGGAGTAGGAGGAAACCCTCTGTATCAGCAGCCCAATCCCTATGCTCAGCCCATGAATCCACCGCAGGGCTTTGCAATGAATCCTCAGGGAGCAGCTGCTCCTGCTCCTCAGGCTCAGACCACAAGTACACCTGCTCCTCAGGCAAATGCTCCTGCCACTGCTCAGAAGGCAGATGCAAATCAGGCTCCGTTTAAGGCATAATGTAATTAAGATAAGGATGGGTAATTGTTACCCATCCTTATCTTTTTTGTAAAAAATAACAAAGTCTAAACTATCCAATAAATCTTTATCTAGATGGAAAGGAATAAGACTACTCATGGCAAAAAATACTAATAATAATGTATCTATGTTATCTCAAGAGATGATTGATAATATAGAGAATTATGCTGATGATATAACCACAATTACTGATGATATGACAGCTGTAAGAACTAGACCAGGAATGTATATTGGTCCAAGAGGAGCAGCTGGATTTCTTAATATGATCAGAGAAGTATTTCAGAACTCTATGGATCAGATGGTCTCTCCTAAATCTCCATGTGATTTAGTTAAAGTTGTTTATGATATGAGAAGTGGTGGAATTGTAACCATTTCTGATAATGGATTAGGAATTCCATTTGATGATATAGTTAGAGTATATACTAAATTACATACTTCAAAGAATTATAAGAAAGATAAAGGTGACTATTCTGCTGGTTTGAATGGTGTTGGTGCTAAAGCAACCAACGCATTATCTAAACAGTTTATTGTTACTTCATATAAATATACTGGAGAAGCAAAACAAGTAATTTTTGAAAAAGGTATTCCCAAGAAAGAAAAAATGATATCAAATAAGGAGTGTAGACAGGGTACTGAAGTTACATTCACTCCAGATAAAGATATCATGGGTAATACAAGATTAGATTCTGGTATATTATATTTATTAATTAGAGATATGCTTTCCTTAACAGCTATAGGAAATAAAGTAGATTATACATCTATATCAGAATCTGGTAAAGTATATCAAGAATTAATGGTAAATGAGAATGGTATTTTAACCAATTTAATTGGTAAAGTACAATCTATGGTTATTCCTCCAATTATAATATCTGTAGATACTGGAGAAATGAAATTAGATTGTGCTTTTACATTTGATGCCAGTTCTATGGATGGAGAAAATATTACTGCATTTGCTAATATGTGTCCTACATCCACAGTTCCATCAAATACACATGTTAAAGGATTTATAGATGGGGTTTGTTCATGGCTCATTAAGTATATGAATAATATATATCTTAATGAAAAATCAAAGATTAAGGTAAACTCAAACGATGTAAAAGCTGGATTAGCGGCGATGATTTCAGCATTTCATCTTAATCCTGATTTTACTGGGCAAGCTAAAGAAGTATTTTCTAATGCAGATTATGAACCATTTGCAAAGCAGTGTGTTATTACTGCATTAGATGGATGGGCTAAAGATAGACCTCAAGAATTACAAAAAGTTGGTAAATTTATAAAAGATGTAGCAGAAGTAAGAATGAAAGCAGATTCTGAGAAAGTTAAAATTACTGCTAAATATGAAAGATCTGCTACTAGTGGTTTGCCTAGTAAATATAAGAAACCATCTGGACCAGCTAGTGAAGGATGGGAATTACTTATAGTTGAGGGAGATTCAGCTGAGAGTTCTGCTTCTCAGGGTAGAGATGTACGAAGACAGGGTATATTCCCTATCAGAGGAAAGATTCTTAATGTATTTGATGCAACTCCTGATAAGATAATGGGAAATGCTGAAATCATGGGAATTAAAGATATCCTTGGTGCTGGATTTGGTAAAACCTTTGATATATCTAAAGTTAAATTTAAGAAAGTAATATTCCTTACTGATGCAGATGCTGATGGTGCTCATATAGCTTCATTATTATTATTAGTATTTATTAAATGCTTCCCTGGTATGATAGAAGCTGGAATGGTATATAAAGCTGTTCCTCCATTATATGGGATATCTAAAGGAATAGATAATAAAACTAAGAAGGATAAAATGGTCTATTTTACAGAGAGAGTAGACTTTGCTAGATATATGCAGAAACAATTTGTAAATAAACATACTGTATGTGATGAAAATGGTAAAGCATTAACTCCTGTAAGATTTACCAATATTATATTGAATAATGAAGATTATGTATATGAGATGGATACAATATGCAATATATATAAGATTGATCCAAATCTTTTAGAGATGTTATTAGTATCTAGAGAAAATAAATTATCTTATGCTAAATTGCGTAAAACATTAGTGTCTGCATATAGATTTCTTAGAGAAGAGGATATTGTAAAATCTGGAGATACTATTAAGATCAAAGGATTAATTGGTGAAGGTGCAAATGAATCAGTACAGACAATTTTCTATAATGAAAGATTCTTACAGGATTGTCATAATGTATTTCCGTTTATATCCAATGCAATATCCGATAATGCTATTAGGTTCATTTTAGATGGTGCTAGAGTTGGTCTATATCAGTTAATGCATAGTATAGAAAAATCGATGAATGTTGGACTGTATAGATATAAAGGATTAGGTGAAATGGAAGGTGAACAATTAGGAGAATCTACATTGTTGCCAGATAATAGAATGCTAATCAGATATACTACAGATGATATTAAGCATGATATACAAATAATACGCCAACACGAATCTGATAAGAAACTAATATTAGCTAATATAGGCTCTGTAAATAGAATAGATTTAATTGGGTAATAATGTAAGGTGGTATAGAAATTATACCACCTTTATTTTTTTTTGGAGGAGAACATGGAAGAAAAAACAAAAGTACCGGTTGTAAGTATTAAAGACGTATCAAAAGCATATTATGTTTTAGGTAGTGTAGTAACTCGTCTAAAAACACTTGATAATGCCAGTGAAGCAGATACTGCAGAATCAATAGAATCCATAACAAGAGTTATGGATTATTTAAAATATACGGCGGATAAGTTAGAACTTACAAATGATTTATCCAATATTACAGATAATTATATGGTTGATATAGAATCATATACTGGTGGTGCTCATATATCATGGAATGAATACTTTATAAATATTGCAGTATTGTCTTCATTGAGATCTAAAGATCCAAAAAAGAAAGTAGGAGCATGTATTGTATCTCAAGATAATAGAATACTATCAGTTGGATATAATGGGTTTCCTAATGGATGTAAAGATGAAGATTTTCCATGGACAAAATCTACTGATCTATATGACTCCAAACTAGCATATGTTGTACATGCAGAAGCTAATGCTATATTGAACTTTAAAGGAGATAGATCTCAACTAGAAGGATCTTCTATTTATGTAACTTTATTCCCATGTAATGAATGCGCTAAATTCATTATTCAATCAGGAATAAAGCATATATATTATTTAGATCCTGATAAAGAGGATGATCCTACAGTAAGAGCATCAAAGAGAATGCTAGATGCTGCTGGAATAACTTATGAACAACTTATAGAAAATGCATAATGGTTAGGGAGAGTTATTCTCCCTAACTTAATTTTTAATTTTTTGATTAGGTATTATATATGAAATACACATCATATTCTTAAAGGAGGTAATAAATGGTAGATGTATGTGATTTAATTGTCAACAAAGAAATTGCAGAATTTGGTAGAAAAAATTGGAACTTGTCAATTAAAGAAAAAGTAGCTATTATTCAGATGAATTATGAATTAATTGAGTTAAAAATTGAAACTCTCTATGATCTTTACAAAGAAACTGGTGATAAATTTGTATATGATGCATATATGGATACATGCAATGCATTATCATTAAGTCGTGAAAATCATATATTTGTGGCAAATAAACATAAATATTTATCACAAAATTGTCTTATTGATACTAGTTTTTGTTATGGAAATTCGTTTGAAGATATTATGGGACTTATTTCAGATGAAGATGATATATATGCATATTATACTGTAGATGTATTATCTGATGATGCAAAAATTAAAGCAACTTTATATGTTGGAATGTTTCATGAGGAAGACTATGACGAAAATGCATATTATTGGGCTATTTTTAAAATAGAAACTGATAATACACAAGATATTTATTTTAATCATCCGTTACCATTTAATGATAATGATATAGTATATATACAGACTCCTATAATGCCAAATGAATTACGTGGAGTCGTTGAACGATATGACGATTCCTATTATTGCTTTATATATGATAATAAAAATAATCCTTCTTGGTCTATACTTCCATATACTATGAAAATAGATTCATCTCCATATATGTTATTTGACTTTATTAAAAAATCTAGAACAAAGACAACATCTATAGGATATATGTATTAAGTATTATATAAAAATAAATTCCTCTTTGTAGGAATTTATTTTTTGATTAGGTATTATAAATATGAGGAGGTGAATAGCTTGCTTTTTCTTAAAGTTGCATTTATTACACTTTTAATTATATCAGTAGTAGGAGAATATGATTGACATGAATATTATTAAATTAGGAACATGGTATGCAATACCTGGTTATAGAGCATATAGGATTATATTTACAGATAATCCTATAAATGTAAGGTCTGTAAAAAATACATATCATTATTCTACAGTAATATCGTTTAAGAATTATAAGAAATATCCTTTAGGATATTATATTAAAGCAGATAAATCTGGGCGCTATGAATTAACCAATTCATATAATGAAAGAGATAAGCTAGATGCTCAATATATAGCTGATCTTATCCAGAATTACAAATATGATCTTAAGACAGATTTAGGTACATATAAAGAAGGAAGACAAAGAGTAGTAATAAATCGTAACGACCCTGGATTTAGCTTTGGTGAAATTTCTAATAACTAAACTAGAAATTAATACCATTGAAAGGAGATATATTTATGCCTATTCTGATTACGGAAAATGGATCTATTGATTATAATAAATATACTAAAGAATATATCTTATCTGATAAACTTCCTATTGTTCCAAAAGTTATTCGTAGCATATATAATAAATTCAATGTAGATAAACCTATATATATTATATATAATGCTATTAGTAAAAATGATCATTCTAATTTCTCAACAATTGTACAAGAATTTATCGACAAGATTCCAGATAAACCACAATCAGATATTATTCTATGTAATCCAGAATTAGTACGATCTGCTAAAAATTATCCATCTAAATCAGATGATGTGCCTGAAATCATATATTTTAAATCAATATATATGGATAATAGTAATATATTAAAAGACATTGGGTTTAGAAATATATTTCTTAATTCCTCAATTGATGGGTATATGGCACCATATATGATTTATTATAATGAATCTACAAATAAATTTGTATCTGATATTAAATCTTATCTCAAATAAAACTATGAAATAACTTTTATAATACAATACATTTAGGAAGGAAACCATAATGTCTGAGAAAATACTGGATAGCAAATGCTCTGAAAGATATATAGAGGATATGGCTAGATATGCCATTATTACAAACTGGAATAGAGCCATTCCAGATGTAAAAGATGGATTAAAACCAGTTCAAAGAAGAACTATATATGCTATGGATCATGACTCTCATGCTATTAGTGCAAAGACTAGAGTTAAATCTTTAGCAATATCTGGTAAAGTTGTTGAATTATATCATCCGCATACAGATGCTGCTGTATACGATTCAATGAAACCGATGGCAAACTGGTTTGAATGTAAAATGCCATTAATCAGACCAGGTGGGTCATTTGGATCTATTATGGGTGGTAGAGCAGCAGCCCCAAGATATACAGAGGCTAGTTTAACTGAATTTGCATTAGATTGTGTTATTGCTGGATTACACGATAATGCATCTTTAGTGAGTTGGGTAGAGAATTATACCAATACAACAAAAGAACCTGAATATTTACCTTGTATTGTTCCATTGTTATTAATCAATGGTGCATGTGGTATTGGTGTAGGTATGACTATAAATGTGCCTACTCATAACTTATCTGAAGTAATAGACGCTACTATACGTCTATTAGATAATCCTAATGCACCTGTAGTATTAATACCAGATCATCCATTACCATGCGATATTATAGATACTGATTGGAAATCAATGTGTAATACTGGTAATGGGTCATATAAAGCAAGAGCAATTATGCAGACTGCCGAAAATAAGAAAGGTGAGCCTGTATTAATTATAACCTCTTTACCAACATATGGAACAACAAAGGTTAAAGATCAATTAGAAAATCTTGTATCTACAGGTAAATGCCCACAGATTAAAGATATTAATGATGAATCTAAATTAGAGATTCGTATTGTTGTTACATTGAAGAAAGGCTCTGATGTAAATTTCGTTAAAGAAGCTATATTCAAATATACTGATTGTGAAAAATCTTTTCCGATGAATTTTGAAGCAATCAATGGTATAGAAAGAACAAGACTTTCGTATAAATCTTATTTACAAGCCTTTATTCAATTTGCAATGACAAATAAATTTAGATTATGCTATTCTAAATTGAATGAGATTAATACTAGAATGCATACAATAGAAGCATTTATAAAAGTATTAAAATCTGGGTATATTGATCAGATTATTAAGATGATTCAGAAGAGAAAAGAAACTGGAGATATTGAATTAATAGAGTTTATTGTAAAGAAAGCTAATATAACCGATTTACAAGCAAAGTTTATTATCAATGCATCCATTAAACAATTATCTGTTGGATATCTTAATAAGTATGAAAAAGAGTTTGCTGATTTAAGTAATCAAATGAAGCAATATGAAACAATTGTAACTAATGATGATTTAATCAAAGATGCTGTAAGACAAGATCTTTTATACGCAAAGCAAAAATATGGCTCTCCTAGATTATGTAACGTAATTAAAGTATCTAATTATGGTAATATTCCACAAGGTACATTTAAGATCGTTATTACAAAAAATAATTATGTACGTAAACTGGGAGTAAATGATATTGTAAACTCAATTAGAGGAGATGAACCTAAGTATATCATTAATCCTGTTGATAACTTGGAGAATCTATTACTGTTTGATAATAAAGGTAGAGTATTTAAGCTACCCATTCATAAAGTTCCAGTAGTTGCAAAGTCTGATCCTGGAATTGATGTACGTACAATACTAAAAGGATTAACTGCTGATATTATATGTGCTATGTATGAACCTATGTTAAAGAATGCAACTAAAGTTAAATCCAAGTTCTATATTGCAGTATTAACAAAAAATAATCTTATAAAGAAATTGGATATAAATGATTTCTTATCTGTACCGCCATCTGGTATTATATACTCTAAACTTAATATAGATGATGTAGTCATATCTGTACAGATAGTAAATGATGGATTAGATATTGTTGTATATTCTGGTCATAAGGCACTAAGAATATCATCTATGGATATTCCTTGTTATAAACGTAATACCTTAGGAATATCTGCAATGAATACCAAAGATGAATTAGAAGGAATGTCTATTATATATCCTGAATTTACAGATATTGCGGTAATAACTAAATCAGGTAAACTAAATAAGTTTAATGCTGCTGGATTAGAAAGATCTGTTAGAACCAAAGCAGGATCTAGTGTTATTAAACTTGCTAAAGGAGATTCTATACATTCTATCTTTGGAGTAACTAACAATAACACACTATTGATTACAACCACTTCAGATGTAATCAATATACCTGTATCTACAATAGAGTC
>Ga0256407_10007335_pt1 | contig 16658 bp, 12 predicted proteins | sample RumenRJG_04DNA_FD_193489 | JGI IMG/M metagenome (GOLD analysis project Ga0256407, IMG submission 193489) | Bovine rumen microbial communities from Lethbridge, Alberta, Canada - RJG_04 | ecosystem: Host-associated > Mammals > Digestive system > Stomach > Rumen | place: Canada: Alberta...
ATAATAATAATATTAATAATAATAATAATAATAATAATAATAATAATAATAATAATAATAATAATAATAATAATAATTATAATATTAAAAATAATAATAATAATAATTATAATATTAAAAATAATTTAAATAATAATATTAATAATAATAATATAAAGTTAAATAGTATTGATAATGATAATTTTAATGATGAAATAAATAACAGTCTTGAAAATGAAAATATTCATATTAAAAATTCAATTGATTATGATTATAATAATAATAAAAATAATACAATTGAAAAAGAAGAAATACCAATTATAATTAAAGATGAAAAATTAAATGAAATTGAAAATGAGAATGAAAATGAAAATGAAGAAAATTCAAATAATAAAATGTCAATGATAACAAGTCAACAAGATTCATCTCGTAATCATAATAATAATAATAATTCAAATAATATTAATAATAGTATAGAAAATATACCTATTAACAATATAAATTTAAACAGTGAATTATCAGGAACAATTAAAAGTTTAAAAGAAACAAAAGAAGAAATAATCCAAGTTAATTCAAATGATTTTAATGAAAATTCCCCAAATAAAAAATATAATGATAACAATATTAATAATATTAAAGAAAATGAACAAGAAAATTCAAAAATAAAAAAATTAAATGAACTAGTTCAAAAAAAAGAAAATCAATATCAAAGAGCAAATGAAACAAATACAAAATTAATGGAAGTAATAAATATATTTAAAGCCCTTCAAGGTATAGAAAGTAAAAAACATTCAAATATAAATAGTAGTAATTCAAGTCCGAAAAAAAAAAGAATCGGAAGTCCAACTTTATTTGAAAATTATGAAAATTTAGAAAAAAATTCAAATGATTATGATAATAATTCTTTTATTCAAAATAAAAAAAGATCTTTATCATATTCACAAAAAAATTTATCAGAACATATAAATAATAATAATAATATATCACCAAATCCAAGAAAAGGAAGATTATATATTGATTATATTCAAACAAAAAGGAAAACTTATGCTCAAATGCATGGAGATAATAAATATAATAGATTATGTTATCAATTTAATAATAATAATAATAATAATAGGAATATGCATAGACAAAGTGAACAAACTAGATATTTTGTTAATGGAAATTATAGTAGAAATAATAATTTTTTTAGTTATCCTTCTAGTGGTTTTAATACTACAAAAACTGGATCTCCTTATTTAAATAATAATATGAATTATTATAATACAGGAAGTAATTTTAATACTGATTATAATATGAATAAGAATTTTTATAATGTTAATTCTAATAATTCATATAGAATTCCCTCAAATTTTAATCAAAATAATAGTTATAATAATAACTATTATGGGAATATGAATATTCCTATTATTAAAAATATAGGACATTCTAAAAATCAACAAAATGAACCTTTATTTTATGAAAGTGGAAATTATACAAATAATAATAGCCCGTATCCTAATCATAATATTTATAATAATAATAATTATAATAATAATAACAATTACTACAACAATAACAATGACAACAATTATAATAATAATAGTAATTATAATTATAATTATAATGATAATAATTATAATAATAATTCAAATTTTAACAATAGTAATTATAATGATAATGAAAATAATTATAATGAAAAAGAAATAAAAGATACTAATTCAATTAATAATAATAATTCAATAAATAATATGAATAAAAATTTAATTAATAATTACAATAATATTACAAATAAATATAAACCAATTAAAAAAAAATTATTAGATGTTAAAGATTTTCAAGTAATATTTGATGACACTGATAGAGAAGGAAATGATAAAAAAAATATTAAACAAGATTTATTTATTAATAATATAGATGATTTAAATAATTATAATATAGATAATAATAGGAAAAGTCCATTTAATAATAATTCAAATAATTCTAATAATTCTAGAATAAATAATAATGATGATAATTTTGAAAAAAATAATTTTATTAATTATAATATCAATTATCAAAATGTATCAAAAGAAAATTCAAATAAAGAAAGTTTAAATGATAGTGGAAATAATTCAGAAAGATTAAATGAAAATGATTTTAAATATAATTTAGATATGAATTCAATTCCAAATTCAAAAATGTCATCAGGTAAAGACTCATTAAATAACTCAAATATGAATAATAATAATTTCAATAATTATAATATTAAAAATAAATTTAGTAATATAATAAATGCTAATCAAATGTTTAATATGAATTTCCAAGATAATAATATATATAATGTAAATAATGATTATAATTATGACAATCAATTAAAAAAAGAAAGAAAAAGAAAAAATAAAATTGATTTAGGAAAATTTGTTATTCCTTTTTATTTATTAAATAAACAAGAATTATATTCAAATCTTATGAATTATTTATTTGAAAAACCTAAAAAATTTAATGTATCATATTCAAAAAAAACAAAAAATAAAAAATTTCAAAAATCAAATATATAAAAAATTATATAATAATATAATAAAATTAAAATAAAAAAGTATATTAATTAAAATTATAATTTATATATTATTAAATTAATTAATTGTCAATCTAAATTAAATTATTCTTCTATAACTTTATAGATTTCTAATTCTTTTATTTTAAATTCACTTTTTCCTCCAGATAATTCATTATTTTTAAAATTATATCCATTTCCATTATCACAAAAACTATTATTTGAAAAATAAAGGTTGCTTATCCAAAGTTCATGAAAATTACTACCTCCAAAATCACATATAAAACTTCCCATTAATCCCTTATTATTTGAAACTGGATATTTTTTTGTATTATTAAGATTGAATAAAAATGAATCTGGATCAGGAATATCATTTTTATTATTTTTATCCCATGATTTAGTAGTATAACCTCCAAAAATTTGACCATCAGTTGATTCAATTATTGAAATAGTAGGATATTGATTATCACATTTATTATGAAATATATCAATTGTATCACCATCAGTTGTGCCTTTATATAAAAGTTTGAATTTAAAAGATTTTTCTCTATTAATCCAATCACATATTTTATTGAATTGTTCTTTTGTTTTAATAATATCTCCTATTAAATTATTTGAATTTTTTAATCTTCTTATCATTGGATTAATATCTTCAAAATTCTTCATTTTTTCTTCTAATGTTGAAATTTTTATTTTTAAGTTTTCTATTTCTTTTCCTTGCTTATTTACAATATTACAAAGTTCATTTATGGTATCTTTATCATTTAATTGTTTTTTTGGAATAATTAAATTTGTTTCTCCTAATGCTAGTAAAGTTGGAATAATTGTTAATTGAATATATTCATTTTCTTCTTTTATTTTTGGTTTTTTATTTTCAAAAGTTTCTTTTAAAGCTGTAATAATACTTGGAATATCTTCAAAAATTTTAAAAAATTTTCCTTTTTCTAATAATTCTTTTATAGTAAATTCTTTTTCATATTCAATTTTTGGGAAACTGTTATCTATGATAATATTGAATAATAATGCATTTGAAGAATTTAGTATATTTATTTTATATATTTGATTATTTTCTTCTGTTTTTAAATCCAAAGTTAAATTATTTAGTGGTGAGGGAGCATCCATAATTTTTAATATTTTAAATTAATAATTTTATTTTATATATTAGTTTCTAAAAATTATTTTAAATTTTTAATACATATATACAATTACGTTTATAGATTTTAAAATTCAAATTGATTTGTTTCAATAAAGTCGGATGTTGAATCAATTAATTTTTCTTCAACTAATTTTTTGTTAAATATATTAAAAAATTCAGTATAAAATATCTCTTTTCTATCTTCATTTTCAAATACTTTATATAATATTGTTTTAAAAAATTCAATGCATTTTTTTTTATTATTTATATCAATATTATCATTATATGAATTTATATATTTTATAATTGTATTTTGTATAATTTCATTATTTAATAATATTGTCTTAAAAATATCAATAATAATTAATTCAATATTGCTATTTTTTAATTTATTTCTTAACTGAGAACTAACTAAAGGATTCATATAATTATTAAAATATTCATAATTATTTTGAATATATGTATTTAAATTATTATATATTTTGCTTCTGAAATTATCATCTTCACATAATTTTTCAAATTTATTTAATAATAGATTTATCAATTTTTTATTATCATAAAAATTCTTAATAAATTTATCTTCAACTTTATTTATAAAATAATATTTTTTTAAAAATCTATAACTTTTATATCCAATATAAATATATAAACTAATATATAATCCTTTTTTTATATACAAAGAATATTCATTATAAAATAAATCTTTATGGTATTCGCTTATAATTGGAAAATTTTTCAATGAATTTTTCATTTTTTCTTTTATATTGTAATCATATAATTTCCTTTTCATTAAAGAATAATTAAAGGAATTCGTATTACAACATAAAAAAAATGAATTTCCAAAATTGAAAAGATTTCCCAATTTATAAATAGAATACTTAATCATTTTTAATAAAAATTAAAAAAAAAATAATATATTAAATAAACTAAAAAATATATATTAAATTAAAAAAATGCATTTTGATGAATTAATTCAAGTATGTATTAATGCATTAAAAGAATATGATCCTCGTCCAGAAGGACCAGACAGTTTTATAGAAAGATATTATAAAAAAGTAAAAAAACAAAAAAAATTAAAAATAACTTTTAGATAACAAAAGATGATAATGAAAGAATGTTCATTAAACAAATTTTTTTTGGAATAATTGAAAAAAAACCAATATTAAAATCAGTAACTGATTGTTTATTTGAATCAAGACCATCATCAACAGAAAGAAAAGATGAAATATTATTTCAAATATTTGTATATATGACATTATTTAGATTAAATGAATTATCATTAGATGATTATAAATCATTAGTTCTTGTAAGTTATATTTTATAATAAAAAAAAATTTTAAAAATTAGGGACAAGATTTTGTTAAAATGAATGAATTATACACTTTTATTTTTGATGAAGAAGTAATAGAAAAGAAATTAAAACCAAAATGGTTAAAAATTTATGATCCAACATATGTGGAAACTAAAATAGAAGAACTTTTAAAAAATAAAGAATCATTAAATGACTTATCAGAATTTTTATTATCAAAAGCAAAAGTTGGTATATTTGATAAAGAAGAAGAAGATGAGAAAAAAGATTTAAATGATACAAATGATAATAATGATAATATAACAAAAACAGCAACAAATTTACTTAGTATAACACAAGGAAATTTTAATAAAAAAAAAACAAAAGTAATAGAACCTTTATCAAGAAGAAAAAAACATCATCCTCCAATAATGCAAGAACCTTTTAATTTAACTGAAAATAAACCAAGAAAATTTATTGAGCCAACACCAATAGAAATAAATTTTAAAATGAAACCTCTTCCTTTAGCAAATTATCATAAAACTTCATTAAAACAAATTGAAGAAGAAAGAAATGAAAGATTAGAAAAATTAAGAAAAAGAACTTTATGTGAACCTTTTGAATTTAAAACTGAAAAAAGACCTATGAATTATGATAAAATAAAAGAAGAAGTTGAAAAAAAATTAAATGATACTTTAGATTTTAATAAGAAATATTCAATTAAAATTCCTGATTTTAATAACAAAAATGCTGATGTTAAATATAATGAAGCTGCAATTATAAGAGAAGAATTTTTAATTGATAAAAATAAAAAAGAAATTGAAAAAGAAATGAATAGAAGATTAATTGAAAAAACTGATGATAAAGAATTTAATAGATGGGTTAGTGAAATGAAAATTAAAGAAGATATTGAAAATTTAGAAAAAATACAAAAAAGAAAAATTGCTTTAGAAATGACAAGAGAAACTACATTAACATGTAAAGAAAAATATCAAAGAATAAATCAATTAAAAAATTTAGAACATAAAAAAGAATTAGCTGAAAATGCAATAAAAAAAGAAAGAAAAAAACAAAAAGAATTAATAAAAAATAAAAATTTAATAATAGAAATAAATAAAGGATTAGATAACATAGTACAAAATAAAATAAAAAGAACAAATGAAAATAAAGAATTATTTAAAAATATAAAAGATAATATAAATGAATTAACATCAAAAGCAATAACAGAAAAAAAATTAGAATTAGAAAGAAGAGATGATATAGTAAGACAAATAAGAGAATTAGAAAAATTACCAATGATAAGAAATACTGGATTTGATCCTACTGAAACTCAAGGAATTGGTTTATTAGAAGAAATGTCTTTAGTTGAATTAAAAGAAAGATTAGAAATTCAAAAAAAAATGTTAAAAGAACAAATAGAATCAAAAAGAGAAGAAAATAAATTAAAAGCAGAAGAAAGAACAGATGAAATAATTGAAAAAGCAAATATAATATTAGATCATAGAGATAAATTAAGAAATTTAAAAGAAATTGAAAGAAAAGAAAAAAAAGATGCTAAAATACAAAAAGAAAATTTATTAAGAGAAATAAGAGAAAAAAATTTATTTGAAATGAGAGAAAAAATGCAAAATAAAAAAGATCAATTAAGAAAAGAAGATGAAATTTTTCAAAGAAAAATAAGAGATATAAAATTACAAAGACAATTTCTTCAATTAGGTCAAGCAGCAGTTGAGGAAAAAGTACATAAAATGATAGAAGAAGGTTTAGAAAGAAAAATAACAAATGATCAAAATCAAAGATTAGTAGATCAACAAAAAGCAGAAAATGTAAAATGGATTGATTTAAATCATAAATATAAACAAGCAGTTAATGATGTAAAAAAACAAAAAAAATTATTATCTAAATATTTAAGTGCATATGAAAATTCAAAAAATTTACATGACTTAGCTTTTGAACAAGATAAAATATTTAAAAAAGCTATTATTGATAAAGAAAATGCTTTGAGAAAATATCAATTAGATGATTATAAAGTTAGAAATAAATTTAGTGAAAAATTAAATACTTTAATAAAGAAAAAAAATAATTCCACTGAAAGAATTTTTGGAAAAACTGTTACTAATGGATTTGGAAAAAAGAAAAATAAAAATTTTGGTGGAGCAACTAATCCTTCTTTAACTTATACTGGAGGAGATAATTTAAATAGTAATTTAAATATTATTAATGAAAGTGATGATGAAGAAAAAAATACTATTTTGAATAAATTAGAAAATGAAGAAAAAAAAAAAGAATTAATTGCTGAATAAAAATTAATTTTTTTAATTATTATTTATATTTTAAAAAAAATAAAAATTTAAATATAATGTCTTTTACTGGTATAAATAAAAACAATTTAAAATTGAAAAATATTTCATTTATGTCACCAATTACACATACTAAAATAAATGTTTCAAATTTAATATCTGAAAGTCAGAGAATTACAACAAATACAAATACAAATAAAATTTCTAATATAAAAAATAATAATTCAAAAGTTCAAATTAATTTAAATAAAGGACCACAAGTCATTACAGATTTATATAGAAGTTATTCTACAAACAGACCTTACATTACTCACCAAAATACTTATAAAAATAATAATAATAATAGTAATTTTTTAACTAAAGGTATTTCAAAAAAAAATAATTGTAAAAAAAATTCACCTTCTACTTCTGCAATGTTAACTACATTTGCAAATTTTGCAACAAATTTAAATAAAAATAAAAATAAAAATAAAGGTTTTACAAATTTTTCTTTTATAGGAATTAAACCAAATGTAATTCATAAAAGAAATCCAACATCCCATAATGAAATAAGAAATATAAAAAAGAATAGTATAACAGCAAATAATAGTTTAACAAATATAAATAATATAAGTAGTAATAATAATAATAGTTCATATATTAATCAAACACAACAAATTAATTCTAATACAGAACAAAAGAAAAAGAAAACAAATAAAAAAATAAATGATAGAAATTTTTCAAATGATAATATTAATAATAAAAACATAAATTTTAGTTCTCCATTAAGTCCAACTGATGGACCAAGAAATATTCATATATATATAAATCAAATTTATAAAAAAGTTGATAATACTAAAATTAATAATAGAAAATATAAAACAAATATAAGAAAAAATCATATTCAAACTCAAAGTCATCAAAGCGAAAATTCACAAAATGCAATTACTACAAGTCAAAGTACAATTGGGAAAAAAAAAATTAAAAATTCTGCAAATTCAAGTAAAACTGAAGGGGAAATTAAACAAAATATAAATAGTAATAATATAAATAATCAAAATGATATTAATAATAATTTAAATAAAAATTTTTTATATAATATGAATATTAATACTCCTGAAGAACTACATTTTTTTTATGTTAATGTTCTTCAAAATGGAAAAGAACTTGAAGGAAGATTTGAATTAACAAATACAATTACACCTTAATAAATTAAATTTAAAATAATATAATATTCATAATAAAATAAATCAAATGATAATAAATGTAAATAAAAAATAATATATATAAATTATATATATATTTTTAATTATTATTTAAAAAATTTAATATATGAATATAACAAAAGAATTATTTGAATCAATTCCAAATAGAAATTTTAATCAGAAGTTTAAATTTAAATGTGAAAAATATTCCCCAATGTATAAATGTAATAGAATATTAAGACAAATTGATGAAGTAAATAGTAATATTGATCACATAACAACACAATCAAAAAAAAGTAGTGCATTTAATGATCAACATTTAAAATTTGCAAATTCAACAGGAAGTATTAAAAATAATTTAAAAGAAATAGAAAATGAAATGAAAATTTTTCAATTAAAAGATATGAAAAATAATATATTTAATAAATTTGAAAAAGTTATTGTTAATAATTCATTTGATGTTTTAAATAATAAAACAAGTATTTTAACAAGGAAATTTAAAAAATTTTTACAAATACAAACAGATTTAATTAAAAAAGTAGAAGAAAGAAAAAATAGATTATCAAGAACAAAAAAACCAAATTTAAATCCAAATAAATCATATAATGAATTTATAAACACAAATAATTCAAATGAAGATGAAGATATTTTACTTAATATGGCAGGACAAATTCAAGAAAATAAAAAGGAAAATTATTTTCAATCAAGATTAAATAATATTCAAACAATTGAAAAAACAATGGGTGAAATTTCAAGTATGATGAATAGATTAGGACAAATGACTTATTCTCATTCTTTAATGATTGATAATATTAAATTAAATACTGATATTACTTATGATAATGTAGAATCTGGAGCTAAAGAAATTAGATATATGGTTGATGATGTTAAAGGAAATAGAGCTTTATTGATTAAAATATTTTTGATTATTATTTTTGTTAGTGTTGTTTATATTTTGTTTCTTGCTTGAATAATTTTAAATTTAAATTATTAGTATATATTTATTTATATTTATATTTTATAAATGAATATTTTTATAAAAATATTTATACTAAATAAAATTAAGAAAATAATAATAATATTTATAATATTTATTTTCTTAAGATGGATTATAATATTTGTTAAATTAAATATTAATTTTCATATTTTAATTAAATAAATAATTATTTTATTATTTTAGTTATATCTAATTTTTATTCTATGTTCATTTCTAAAAAAAATTGTGGGTTCACAATTTCTTGGTTGAACAATAATAGGTCTTCTATTTATATTTATAAAACTAACAACAGTTCTATTCATATTTCTATTATTATAATAATCATCATAATTATTATCATTATAATAACTATTATTATAATTATCATCATAAAATCTTCTATTTCTTCCTCTTCTTGAAAAAATATTATTTCCTCTTCTCAAATAATTTACTCTTCCATATCCTCTTCTTATATAATTTTGGGTTAAATTTTCATAGTCAAGTATTTCATTTTTCTTTATTTCTTTTTTTTCATTTTTTATTATTTCTTTTTTTTCATTTTTAATTTTTAATTTTAATATTTCTAATTTTTTATCTTCATTTTTTTCTTCTTTATTTAGTTTTTTATTTTGGTCTTTTATTTCTTCTTTAATATTTTCTATTTTTTCTTTATTGATTTCCTTATTTTGGTCTTTTATAATATTTACTTTTTTATTATTTTTTGTTCTATTTATTTGTATTTTTACTCCTTCTTCAATTTGAAATTGATAATCTTCTTTTTTATCTTTTTTTATTTCATCTTTTTCTTTAACATATATATATGTATATTTATCAAGAATACTTTCTATTATCATTTTTTTATGTTCTTTGTTGTATTCTAAATTTTTATATTTTTGAATTTCAATATTATTTTCTACTCTTTTTGGTTCAGTTAAAATTTCTATTTTTTTCATATATTTATCATTAATATCTTCATAATTATCAATATCTGTCCAATAATCATTTGAAATGTCACTTGACATTTTAAAAATATATTATTATTATTATTTAAATAACAATTTTTACTTTGAGTCTTTAAAGATTTTTTATATTTTTTATATTATTTTAAAATATTAAACTTACTTTTTATGATTATTTTTCTTTTTTCTTTGTATTTATAATTTGAATAAAAAGTTGAAAAATATTAAGATTGATATATGTAGCATTTAATTTATTTTTATATATTTCACAAATACTTTTACTTAGAAAATCAATCTTTAATATGTTTATTTACATTATTATGTTATATTTATTATAAAATGAATATTATATTTTGGAAATGTTTTTCAAAATTATTTATTATCAAAATTTATTTTAAAATTTTATTTGATGTGTAATTTATAATAATAAATGAAAGTTTAGTATTTTTTTATATTATAATAATTTCTTTCAAATTAAAAAATATTATAAAAAGAACAACAACTGGAAATATTAGACATAAAAATCATTTAATTTTTAATTGAATTCATTAAATTTGGGAATAAAGTAAGATTAAAATAAATCCATTAATATTAATTGATAATTATCATTAATTATATTAATTAATTAAAATTAATAAATATTAATAATTATATTTTTTAATTTTGAAGACAATTCATTTTGATTGAATATTTCTGATTTAACATTAATATAAATGATTATATTCATAATTTTGAGCATTTTTTTAATTATCTATTTGTATTTCATAATATTTTTATATATTAGGAAATGATGTATTTTTTATTTTAAAAAATAAAATAATAATTAAATAATTTAATAAGAATATTATGTTACTTTAATAAAATATTGATTCACCAAATATATATATAATATAATATTTTTAATTTATTTATTCAATAAATATTTTTATGCTTTCAAATCAAGCAACTCCAATTAATGATATGACAATTAATTGCTATAATGAATTATTAAAAGCTCCAAAACAAAAAAATAAAATATCATTAATAGAGCCTGAACCATTAGATTTAAATGATAATTCTAGTGAAAATGAAGATGATACTAATTATGAAAATTTATCATATAAAAGTAAAGATGAAAAATTTAACATTAACGTTTTTTCATCATATTCTACCAAAGCTTCAGATGATGATATGAATATAATTGAAGTAAATGTAAATAATAATAATGATATTAATAAAACCAATCAACAAAAAAAAATTACGATACTTGATATTTTAAAACAAAAAATTCAATTATAAATTTTATTTTTATTTAATTATTTATTAGAATGTATGATGTCTATATAAATATTTTATTTTGGTTGTAAAAATTTATTCATACATTCTTTTTGATAGATTATATTATTAATTTATTAAAATTTAACACATTGATTGTTTTATGTTATATATTAATATATTATTTAAATTATTTCTCAAACAATTATATTTGTTAAATAATATATAGTTTGAAACCATAAAAATAATTTTTTTAATTGATTACAAAAATTTAAAAAAAAAAAATTAAATAAGATTACCATAAGAGTCAATTTCTCTACAAGTTTCAATTAATTTAGTTTTTGCTTGTTCACAAGTATCAAAAAAGTTATTTTCATTATTCATAAAATCTTTTTTTTTCTCAAGTGACTTCATTATAATATGTAAATTAGCATTTATTTTAACATTAGATTTATTAATTTTTTCTAAAACATCACATAATTTTTCTAATTGTTTACTTAATTTACTTTTTTCTATTTCAGATGATGAAATATAATCTTTTGTTTCATCTAATTCTCTTTTTAATAAAAGAATTTTATTATCATATGTTTTAACATTTTCATTCATTATTAATAATCTATTTTCTAATTGTTCATTATAACTTTTTAATTCTTCATTATCTGTTTGATATCTTTGAATATCATTTTCCATTTCTGAAACTTGTTCATTTAAACCATCAATTTTAATTTGAAGTAATTTTATTTTTTTTCCATTTGTATTTAATTGAAAATTTAAAAATTCTTGTTGATTATTTGTATTTGAGTTTATTTGATCATTTTTATATTTTATTTGATTATTCATTGCTTCTTCATTTTTTAATAATTCTACTTCTTGATTTAATAATGTTTTTCTATTTTGTGCTTCATATAATACTTTTTTTAATTTATCAACTTTTTCTTTTAATTCAGAAATTTTATTTTTATAAAAACAATTTTCTTCTTCAAAATTTGCTTTTTCCTTATTTAAATTATTACAATAAGTTCTTAATCCTTCTAAAGTTTGATTTTCTTTTTTTAATTCATTTTCTAAAGAAACTTGTTCATAATTTTTTAATTCATGTAAATCATTAGCTGCTTTATACTCATTTGATAATTGTTCTAATGATGTTATATTCAAACTATTAATAAAACTTGCACTATTAATATTATTCTCTTTGTTAATTTCATTTTTTAAATTTTTTAAATTTTCCTTTAAAATAGTTAATTTAACTTGTAATTCAGCTCTTTTTTGTTCAATTAACATTGAAGGATTAACACTAGAATTCATAATTAAAAAATATAAAATAAAAAATTTTTTTTAAAATTAAAACCAAAATAAAAGAATAATTAATTTTTTAAAATTTTAAATAAATTTAAATACTAAAATTAATATAAAAAATATATTTAATTTCCAAAAAAAATTAAAAAAAATGTTCGGCGGAGACGAAGTTTCCTCATTAGTATTAGATTTAGGAACATTTAATTTTAGAATAGGATATTCAGGTGAAGATTCCCCAAGAACAGTATTCCAACCAATAATAGGAAAAAATCCAAATTCAAAAAATTTATTTTTCACAGAATCCTCTCTTCGTTTTTTTAAACCAAATACAAAAATACTAAAATTCATGAATAAAAATGGTACAATAGAAAATTATGATTTATTTGCATCAACAATAGATAATTTACTAGAATTAAATTTATCAATAGACTTAAAAGATCATCCAATAATTTTTTCAGAGCCATCATTACATAATAAAGAGCATAGAAAAAATTTAACTGAGTTTATGTTTGAAAAATATCAAATTCCTGCAATTTACATATGTAAAAGTGCAGTTTTATCATCATTTTCATGTGGTAGAAGTACATGTTTAGTATTTGATTCAGGTCATAATTTAAGTTATTCAGTTCCAGTTTCTGATGGATATGCATTACAGAAAAGTTTATTAAAATCTGATGTTGCTGGTGCATATATTAATGATTTAGTAAGAAAAAAAATAGAAAGTAGAAATATTGATATTAGACCATTTTACTCTTTTAAAAAGAATAAAATAGATAATAACAATTATGAAATTGAAATGATAAATAATGAAATATTAAAAAATGTAGATAAGTCATATGAAGATTTTTGGAAAAATGAAATTTTAAGAGATTTAAAAGAAACATGTTTAGTAACATGTGAAGATCAAATACCATATAATACAGAAAATGATACATTTACAGTAACTCAAATGGTACAAAGTATAAATTATGAATTACCAGATGGAAATACAATTGAATTAATTGAAGATAGAATGTTATTAATTGAAAGAATTTTTAATACAATTAAAGATCATCCTGGATTTGGTGGTTATCATAAAATGATAAATGATGCTATTGGTAAAACTGATATTGATATTAGAAAAGATTTATTTTCTAATATTTTAGTTTGTGGTGGAAATACACTTTTTCCTAATTTTCCAGAAAGATTACAAAAACAATTAAATTCTTCTAAAATGCAAGCTAGATGGAAAATTATTTCTCATCAAAGTAATACTGAAAAAAAATTCGCTTCGTGGATTGGGGGAAGTATTTTAAGCTCTTTGGGAACTTTTCATCAGTTGTGGTTGAGTAAACAAGAATATGAAGAAAATGGAGCTAAGATTATTGAAAGGAAGTGTGCTTGATTTTATTTTTTTTATTTTAAAAATGATATTTTTATAACTTTAAGTTAAAGTTTATTTTATTGTAGTTTTTTTTATAATTTTTTGTTTTATAAAGTCATAAAATTTTTAATAAATAAAATTGATTAAATATTGAATCAAATGAAATATTTTTATATTATTTCATATTTTTTTTAATTTATAAGCAGTTGGAAAAAGAATTTACAATAAAAATATGTATAAAAAAGTATAATTTTTGATTATCATTCTTTACTGAATATGGAATTCATTTTTTTTTATTTCAATTATAAATTTATATAGTTTAAAAACTAAAAAATTTTTTTTAATTGTTATATATAATTTAAAAAAAAATTTTCCCATCAATAAATTTATTTTTTTGTAATTTGTATAAAGATACTTATTGTAGGATAAAAAGATATATAAAACATATTTTTTAATGATAATACTATTTATTAACAAATTTTGATTAAGAAAATGAAAAAATATATTGAAATTTTTAAATGTTTTTTATATTTTGATTTATTTTTTTTGTTATTATTATTCAATTAAATATATTTTAATTTTAAATAAATTTTTTTTCATTGTTTTTATAAATATGATTAATAATAATTCTCAACCAAATATAAATAATTTTTTTATTTCATCAGAAGACATAGATAATAACAAAGATACATTTGAAATTTCATTAAATTGTATTAATTGTTTTTGTCCTTTTTTTTTTCAATTAATATTGATAATATTATTAATAATACAATTTGAAATACTTCTTATTAATGGATCTAAGTATTGGTTAATTTCAATATTTCTTTTTTTAATTTTTCTTTTAATTTTATGTTATTATAATCCAATAAAGAGAAAAATTCTATTAACAAAAAATGGAAATACAGGAAAATTAATTTTAAATACTTTTGGTTTTATGAATTGTTGTTGTAAAAGTAAAAATATAATTTTAGATATCGAAAATATAAATTTTTATGTCCAAAATTATAATTCAACAAATTATAATTATAACGATGATAAAGGAATTGAATGTAAATGTGATTGTTTTTTGCTTATAATGAATCATTTTAAAAATAATAAAGAAATTGATTTAGATTTAACTAATATTCAAAAAATACCAGTTAAAACTTTTTACTATTTTAGAATAAATAATGAATATGAAAACGGTGATTTACAAAATCAATTAAATAAATTTATCAATATATCAGGATATTATAAAGGGTTTGTCTATAAAATAAAATTTTCAGATTATTTTTATACTTATTATTTTTTTAATCCATTATTGGAAAAAAATGAAGTGTTATATATTTTTATAGTTTTTTATCACATATTAATGTTTTTGATATTTATATTTTATTCTACTGGCTTTAGAAGAAGATCAAATTTTAATAATATTACTAATATGTTTTTAATTATCTTTTTTTCAATTTATTTTATTTTTCTTATTCTAATTATAAGTTGTTATAATTATTTTAGAGAAAGAAGATTGAGAATTGATTTTATTTATTCAAATAATTTTGAGCGAATTTTTATAGGCATTGTGAAATATAATTTTAAATCCTATTTAAAAACATTTATGTATGATATAAAATCAATTGATAAATGTGTTTTTCAAATACAAAAAAATGAATATCAAAAAGATGAATATTATATTTTAAGAATAATATTTAATGATGGAAAATTTGAAGATATTACTGAATTTAAAGGAAATCAACAAGATTTAGAAGAAATAATATTATTTTTAAATAATAAATTAAATGATAAAAAAACAAAAAATAATGATTTATTATGTAATACTCCAAGTTTGATGTAAAAATAAATATTTAATATATCAAAAAAAATTTTTTTTTTTTTCAAAATTTTTTTTTAATTTTAATTATTTATTTAAAATTAACAATTATATTTCTTATCAAAACATAAATTATATAATATCAGAAAATAATATAAAAACTAAAATTAAATTATAATAAGTGAAAATATAAATACACCAATAAATAATTTATTATAATAATAATTAGATTCAAACTTTTTTTTCAATTATTTAATGATAAAATAAACTTTTATCATAAATGATGTTTATAATAAATTAAATTATAAAAAATGCAGTTCAATAAATTGCAATACTTTTTTTTATTGAAAAATTAAAAATGTTAATAAGTTTTGCTGATTAAAAAAATAATAAGTTCAAAATAAAATAATAAAGATTATAATTTAAAGAAATATTTTTAAGACTAAAAAATATAATTTAACTTTATATTAAATTATTCTCTAAATATAAAATATAATATATTTATATTTTTTAATCTTTTTTTGAAAAAAAATAAAATATGTTTATTTTTTTATATTCATTTAGTTGAAATTTAAAAAATTTATAATATTAATATTAAAAGA
>Ga0256407_10007336_pt1 | contig 16657 bp, 13 predicted proteins | sample RumenRJG_04DNA_FD_193489 | JGI IMG/M metagenome (GOLD analysis project Ga0256407, IMG submission 193489) | Bovine rumen microbial communities from Lethbridge, Alberta, Canada - RJG_04 | ecosystem: Host-associated > Mammals > Digestive system > Stomach > Rumen | place: Canada: Alberta...
TATGCTATGAATGCTGACAAGAAGCTGATCATCGTTTACGGAAAAACCATTGATGAGCTTTGTCAAAAATATGAAGAGGCAGAACGCCGAACAGAAGATGATCTGTTCAGCCTTCGTTCCCCCACTGTAAAAGAATACTGTGAAAAATGGCTGCTGATGCAGTCAGCAAATGTAAGAACAACCACACTGATCGATTATACATCCAAAGTGAATCGACATATCATAAAACCGCTTGGGCATATGAGAATGACAGATGTCACAGCTGATGATATCAAGTTGGCGTTGGTTCCTGTTTCACAGAAATCCGCTTCGGTATTTAAGTCGGTGAACATCTTGCTCAAATGTATTTTTAACTCCGCTGAAGACAGCAAGATCATCACCTATAATCCTACGAGGTTCCTCTCACAAAAAGGTGGCGGGATCCCGCAGAAGGACCGGGAGTCTCTTACAGATGAGCAGGTTGCGCTCCTGCTGAAGACAATCCGTGATCTGCCGCCATATGTGTTTGTCATGTTGGGCTTGTACGCAGGGCTCCGTCGGGAAGAGATTCTGGCGCTGAAATGGGAATGTGTGATTCTGGATACGGATGCTCCTTATATTAAAGTTCGCCGGGCATGGCATACCGAAAGCAATCGTCCTGTTATCATGACAGAGCTTAAGACTCCCGCAGCCAGAAGGGATATCGCTATACCAGAAGGTTTGGCGGACTGTCTAAGGGAGGCAAAAGAAAAATCGACTTCAGAGTATGTTGTCGCCAACAAAGAAGGAGGCCCTCTGACTTATACGGAGTTCAGAAGCCTGTGGCGGTTCATCGTTGTCCGGACAGCCAAGCCCAGGAAGGCCAAGAAAAAAGTGGGTGGAAAGTATGTGAAATATATGCTTTACCCCCAGCTTGGTGAAACGGCTAGGAATAACGGGAAGGTTCAGTATGTTCTGGATTTTGAGGTTACGCCGCATCAGTTGCGTCACACCTATATCACTAACCTGATTGCCGCCGGTGTGGATCCTAAAACGGTCCAGTATCTCGCCGGTCACGAAAAGAGTAAGATCACAATGGATATTTACGCAAAGGTGAAATACAACAAGCCGGAGGAACTGGCCAAGGCGCTGACAGTAGCCTTTGATCAGTGGAAGAAGCCAACAGACATAAAGCAGAAAGATCAGGACGGGGAGTGATCCTCGTCCTTTTTCTATACATAAGGGTGACATCCTGGATTTGGTTTTTCTCTTTTGAGAAAATAGCATCACCATAGGCTAAGGAGGAAAGACATATGAAAAAAAAGAAAGCTGATCCCACACCACTTCCGGCATTTACAAAGGTGAAACGCGGGAATTATCTTTATCTCAGGGCGTTTATCTATGACTCTGACGGGAAAAGAATTGCTGTTTATGGGAAAAATGAAGAGGAGTTGGCCGGAAAGATCCTTCAGGCTCGAAAAGAAATCGAAGATATGATATTCCGGAAGGCGAATCCTACCGTGAGCGAGTATTGTGAGAGATGGTTGGAAATGCAGGCAGCACATGTAAGACCAAGCACACTTAGAGGCTATACATTGACCGTCAGAAAATACATCATTGCGCCCCTCGGGGAGATGTATCTGTCTGAGGTGACGACCGATGACATCAAGCTCGCAATGGTACCGGTATCAAAGAGATCCGAGGATGTGTACAACAAGGTCAACATGCTTTTCAAGAGTATTTTCTACTCTGCTGAGTACAGCAACCTGATCAAGGACAATCCTGCCAAGAATCTCAATGCCAAGGGAGGCATTCCGAAGAAAGAAAAAGAAGCTCTGACCGACGCACAAGCCGAGCAGCTGCTGGATACGATCAAAGATCTGCCGCCTTATGTGTTTGTGATGATTGGTCTATATTCCGGGCTGCGTCGGGAAGAGATACTGGCGTTGCAATGGGATTGTGTCCATCTTGAAGGAAATACTCCGTATATTTCAGTCCGAAGAGCATGGCGTTCTGAAAAGAATAGGCCTGTTGTTTCAACGGATCTGAAGACTCCGGCAGCCAAAAGAGACGTGCCGATCCCGGAGAATCTGGCTGACTGCCTGAGAAAAGAAAAAGAAAAATCGATTTCTGAGTATGTGATTGCAGACAGGAACGGACAGCCGCTTTCATACTCTCAATTTGTCCGGATCTGGAACTATATTAAGGTCCGCAGCACAAAGGAGCGAACGCTGTATAAATACGTGAACGGGCAGGCCATCAAGAAGAAGTTTAAGCCTGAGCCCGGTCAGAAATGCGTAAACCGGGAGAACATAGTGTACTCTCTGGACTTTACGGTGACGCCTCATCAGCTTCGCCACACGTATATTACCAACCTGATTTATGCCGGTATTGATCCGAAAACAGTGCAGTATCTGGCTGGTCACGAGAACAGCAAAGTCACCATGGACATCTATGCCAAGGCAAAGTATAATAAGCCCGAAGAGCTTTCATCAGTAGTTAACAACGCATTGAAAAAGCCTGTTAAATCAGAGTCCGGGGCAAAGACTGGGCAGTGATGAGAAAAAAGAAGTAGTTAATGGCTGAGACAAAAAAATCGGCCATCGCTCGAAACACAGTAATATCAAGGGTTTCCGAGTTAGATATCTGTTCAGTACGGTCTCAAGAAAGCTAGAAGAGCATCCCAGTTCTCCAAGAGATAAGATTTCTTATCCCGGAGCATACCGGAGATTCGCTCAGAATTACGAGCCAACAGAAAACGGAGTTCACCATTACGGCGGACTCCGTTTTTCATTGCGCTGATCAGCCTTATTTAAGGCAAAACAAAAGCGGTATAAATACTTCCTTCTTCCGGAAATGTTTATACCGCTGTTGAGTTTACTTTATTAATACTACGGCTACGTCGTTCACATTAGTGCCGGTCGGTCCTGTCATGATCAGGCCGTCAGCCTTTCCGAGTGCTGTGTAGGCATTATTGTCTGCGAGCACCTGATCTATTGATATCCCCTGCTCAGCAAGGCAGGCCGCGGTGCTTCCGTCGACTATGCCTCCGGCCGCATCGGTAGGTCCGTCAGTTCCGTCCGATCCGAGCGAGAATACAAGGACATTATCAAGTCCGGCTATGCCTGCAGCGGCGGAGAGTGCTATCTCCTGGTTGCGGCCGCCCAGGCCCTTGCCTGTAAGATGTACGACCGTCTCACCTCCTGCAATGTATGCAAGGGATTTGCCGTCTGCTGCATGGGTACGTGCTATCGAAGCAAGGAATGATCCTGCGTCTCTCGCCTCACAGCAGAGCTGGTCGGTGAGGACATGTGGTTCGTATCCGAGTTCAGCGGCAGTCTGTGCCGCCGACTCGCAGAGCCTTCTGACGCTTCCGACGATGTGGGATTCCACGTTATCAAGCTGCTTCGGAGTCTCTGTATCCAGAAGAGCCAGGGCCTCATTGCTCATCTTAAGATCATATTTTGCTACCAGAGCTTTAGCCTGCTCACATGTGGACATGTCAGGTGCAGCCGGTCCCGAAGCGATCATATCGAGCGGATCTCCGAGGATATCGCTGAGGACAACAGCTATGATCTTTGCCGGGCAGGCATGTGCAAACCTGCCGCCCTTTACAGCTGACAGTCTCTTGCGGATGGTGTTCATTTCAGTGATGTCCGCGCCGCATGCAAGGAGCTGTCTTGTCACATCCTGCATCTCCTCTTCAGAGACGAGAGGTTTTTCGAACAGAGCGCTCCCTCCTCCCGATACGAGGAAAAGCACCGTATCATCCTTATCCAGCCCGGAGACCATGTCGAGAGCTGCCTGTGCAGCTGCGTATGAATTCTCATCTGATACCGGGTGGCCGGCTTCAATTATCCTGTAATCCGCGATCGCGCCCTGCGAGTGATCATACTTGGTGATCACGAGACCTTCCTTCACTTTACCTCCGAGACATTCATCGGCAGCGTATGCCATCTGCCATGCCGCCTTGCCTATGGCTATGAGATACAGGTTTCCTGTGAACTCACGCCCCGTAAGAGCGTGTCTTACCGCCTCATCAGGCAGGTTATCCTTTATCGCCGCGTCGATTATCTTCTGTGCGTGGTTTCTTAGTTCCTTGTTCATGCTTTACACCCCTTCTCCGCTGAACTCTCCGGCTGCACTATCATGTTTATCCGGTCGTATCACATTATTTCTGTAAGTATCCTGATGAAGAATATCACAAGTACCGTGATCATTATAGGCTTGACTGCCTTGCTCCCCTTCTCATTGAAGAAGGATACCCCTATATAGTTTCCGATTATTCCGAACACACCGCCTGCGAGTCCGAGCAGCAGAATGACTTTGCCGTTCATCAGGTACACTGCAAGCGATGTAAGGTTGGTCGTAAGGTTGATGGATTTGGCCACTCCGTTGGCTTCTCCGAGTCTGAATTTTGCATAGCTTGACAGGAGAAGTATCAGGAAGGTTCCCGTTCCGGGGCCGTAGAACCCATCGTACACGCCTATTATAAGTGCGACAAGGCACGACCGGATAAGCATCTTCCTGCTATCGATGGGCTCCGGTTCTCCGTCCATGGTCTTAGTCCTCAGAACATAGAAAGCGGTAGCCGGTATTATCACCAGCATCAGCCTTTTGAACAGATCGGCGTCGACCATGAGAGCAAGCCTGGCTCCGGCGCTTGAGCCGATCATCGCCATGATGACACACGGCAGCGCCCTCTTCCACGGGATATTTCCGCCCTTTGCGAATCTGTACGTCGATACCGTCGTACCCATTCCCGAGCTGAGCTTGTTAGTCGCGATCGAATAGTGCGCCGGCAGCCCCGCGATCATGTAAGCCGGCAGCGAAATAAGGCCTCCGCCTCCGGCGACTGCATCAACGAAACCGCCCAGGAATGTGAGCGGGCATACTATTAAGAAAGTTGTCCAATTAATTACCGGCATGGGTGTATTCTATCACACATTATCACTTTTCGGGCAACAGATCGTGCATCACGATCGCCGCAATAATAATGACGATCCCCTGGCGACTGCTACTGCAGCCATCAGCAGGACCGCCGATTTCATGGATAATTGTCTGTGTGTACTGTCTTCCATTTATTTTCTTGCAACGCCTGTGCGTCTTGCAGCCTCTGCTACTGCAGCGGCTACTGCCGGTCCGACCCTGTGGTCGAATGCCTTAGGAATGATGTAGTCAGCAGAGAGCTCGTCATCGGAAATGAGTCCGGCAAGGGCTTCTGCAGCTGCTATCTTCATCTCTTCGTTGATGGTCCTGGCCATGCAGTCGAATGTTCCGCGGAAGATCCCCGGGAAGGCCAGAACGTTGTTGATCTGGTTAGGGAAGTCGGAGCGTCCTGTGGAAACGACTGCCGCGCCTGCTGCCTTCGCTTCGTCAGGGAATATCTCCGGTGTAGGATTTGCACATGCGAAGATGATAGGGTCCTTGGCCATCGACTTTACCATGTCAGCTGTCACAAGTCCCGGTGCTGAAACTCCGATGAAGATATCCGCACCCTTGAGAGCATCTGCCAGGGAGCCCTTCATGCAGCCAAGGTTGGTCTCCTTCGCCATCTCTTCCTTGATCCAGTTCATACCTTCAGGACGCCCCTCATATATGATGCCGCGTCTGTCGGTCATGATTATATTCTTAAATCCGTGCGACAGGAGCAGCTTGGTGATAGATACTGCTGCAGCACCTGCACCCGAAGTAACTATCCTGACATCCTCGCTCTTCTTGCCAACTACCTTGAGGGCGTTCATGAGGCCCGCAAGTGTGATGACAGCGGTTCCGTGCTGGTCATCGTGGAAAATAGGGATATCGCATCTCTCCTTGAGCTTTCTCTCGATCTCAAAGCATCTCGGTGCGGAGATATCCTCGAGGTTGATGCCGCCGAAAGAACCGGAAATCTGGTATATAGTCTCTACGATGGTTTCCACGTCATGGGACTTGATGCAAAGCGGGAATGCGTCTACATCGCCGAACGACTTGAAGAGAACGCACTTGCCCTCCATTACAGGCATGCCGGCCTCAGGTCCGATATCTCCGAGTCCGAGTACAGCAGAACCGTCAGTGATTACAGCGCAGGTATTCCAGCGTCTTGTAAGTTCATAGCTCATCTCCGGATCTCTCTGGATCTCAAGACAAGGCTCTGCAACTCCCGGAGTATATGCCAGCGACAGATCATCATCATTATCCACCGGCACTCTCGAAATGACCTCTATCTTACCGTGCAGCTTCTCGTGCAGTTTCTCTGATTCAGCAGCGTAGTCTTTTTTTACTTTGTTTTCCATTTGCCCCTATCCTTCGTTTCCTTCCGTATTATCTGTATCTTCAACAGGAACGTTGACCACATTCCCTGTCTCAAGCATTCTTCGATGCTCCTCCTCAGCTCTCCGGAGCGCCTCTTCGAGCCCTCCTACCGCCTGGAACGGAGCGAACTGTTTTGCCCTCTGCTCACGGGGCATTTTAGTCCTCGGTTTCTTTCCCATCTATTCTCTGTGCCCGCCTCTCTGGTGATTGCGTTCGATCGTAGTCGCAGCCTCCTCAAGATCCATGCCCCTTATCATAGCATCTTTGCCGTACTTCTTTCTAATCGAATTTACGGTTTCCTGAAGAGCCGCATCGCGCTTCATCCTTGTCTGCGTCTCTTTGATAGGATCGGCAAAACCGGACTCTCTCTGCTCGCCGGCAGTCCGGCCGTCTTCTTGCGCTTCCATATCCGCAAGGTCGAACAGTGTCATCTGCCGGTCTTCATCCCGCGACTTTATGTCATTGAAATTGATGAATACCCTTCTGACCGGATACTCGGGATCCGTAATGCTCCGGTACAGTCCGGCAACCGCCGGTATTATGATAGAAGAGGCGTCCGTCATGACGCTGAAGCTGACCGATCCGTGCGCCATCGGCACCTTGAGTGCGTTCGAGTAGCCGACAGCTATGGAGACATTCTTAGTCACCATGCCGAGGTCTGTCATCTCATGGCACAGGAGCTCAGTCATCTCCTTGACGATGAGTTCGCCTTCATCGTTGTTATAGTCTCTCATCAGCACCTGTCCGCGGCTGAGAGAGTGGCTCTTGTTCTTATATCCCTTGATATCGGATATCTTCGTAGGCTCGATGCCGTTGGCGTGATCGATAAGAAGCTCCGCATCGATGCCGAACATGCGGTACAGGAGATCCTCATCCGCTTCCGCGATGCCTCGCTGCGTGGTGATCCCTATCTTCGCCAGCCTCCGGGCCGTTCCCGGTCCCACCCGCCAGAAATCTGTAAGCGGTGTGTGGTCCCACAGCACCTCCCTGTAGGTCTGCTCGTCGAGGACTCCTATGAAGTCAGGCGCGTGTTTTGCCAGTATGTCCAGTGCGATCTTGCACAGGTACATGTTGGTGCCTACTCCCGCTGTTGCCCTTACGCCTATCCTTCGCTGCACCTCTCCCATCAGGAGTTCTGCCATCTGCTTGGGCGAGCAATTGTAACGCTTCAGGTAGTGCGTGACGTCTAAAAAAACCTCGTCAATAGAATACACATGCATGTCCTCGGGCGCAATATAATCGAGGTATATTTTGTAAATTTCTGCGGCATATTCTATGTACAGATTCATCCTCGGCGGAGCCATTATGTACTCAAAGCTCTTCGGTATCTCAAAGACCCTGGCACGGCTGCTGACTCCGCGCGCGCGAAGAGACGGCGACACTGCGAGACATATCGTTTTGTCGCTCCTCGAAGGATCTGCAACGACAAGATCGGTAGTCATCGGATCGAGTCCCCTTTCGACGCATTCAACCGATGCATAGAAGGATTTAAGGTCTATGCACAGGAACACATCGCCGTATTCGCCATTTACACTCTTCAGGTCATCCATGAGATTATTGTTTTATACAAAGCTCTTCCTGTATTCCACAGGCGTCATTCCCTGTGACTCAGTAAAATTCTTGGTAAAGTAGCTCTGCGAGCAGAATGCCAGGCTGTCCGCTATGGCAGCCACAGTCATGTCCGTCTCTCTCAGCAGTCTCTGCGCCTCAAGCATCCTCTCCCTGAGTATGAACTCGCTTATAGTGATCCCGAGCTCATTTTTGAAGATCGCCGATGCGTACGTCCTGCTCACATTGACATGTTCAGCGATATCCGCCAGCTCTATTTTCTCATGCAAGTGGTCCTCAATATAGGACACCATCCTCGCCAGTCTGGGCGACTTCTTCTTCTCTTTGAGGACATACTTCATCTTCATTGCATAGTTGTATGCCATGCCGTGAACGAGGTCGTACAGGTCCGGGAGCGCGGATGCATGATCAAATTCACCGATAAACTCATCACGTATATCGTAAGCGACCATATCGAGCAGGCCGGCTTCTATTGCCACCAGGCACATCTCTGAAGCCGCGCATACCGACTCATAATACATCTTGTTCATTGCCTCGCTGTACGATGAGCACCTGTTAAAAAGCGCCGTCGGGTATTCATAGTTCTCCTGTGACAGTGCCGTGATCCTGTCCGCATCACCTTTTCTGATCGCATCAAAATATTTTTTCTTCCTGAGATACGGAAGATATATCTGATTCCTGCGGGTACGGCTCAGTATCATGTTCGCTGTTTTCCTGTCGCTCATTATAGTCAACTCCTGATCTGTATTGTTTTAATGGGCAAATAATCGCCAATTCAGTATAAAATCGTAATTTTCTTATATTATTTGCAACAGGATTATAACATAAGAACCCCCGATTTATTACAATGAATTTACGAAATGTGTTATTAGGCAGGCTGTCAGTTCACTTTTATAGTAAGTTTTGCAATAACACAGAAAAGACTCTCCGGTCTACGGGGAGAGTCTGATCAAAACTCGATATGAGATAGTGCTTTGAAGAAACGGCTATGCACATGTCCGGTTGGGGTTCGGATTTGTTCAGAGTCGTTTTTTCATTGCCACGAAAAAGGCTGACCTTTTCAGGTCAGCCTCACTTCAGTGTTTTCCTGTGTATTTTGGTTTTCGCTCTCTTCCGGCAATGTTTATTATGAGCTTTACGACCAGGACGATAATTACTATACCGCCCAGTACTCCGGCCGCATAAGGTGCATACTGCATAACAGCATCCCTGACCACTTCGGTCATGCTGTCAGGTGCGTCATCAGCTACCTCTTCCTCGGCCTGTGACATGGATTCGGAATGTGCGTCTGCTCCGTTATCACCGCCTTCAGCGAGCACTGCTGTGGAGGAGAACATCAGCATCAGAAGCGCAAGTATTAAAGATATTACTGCTGATCTTTTCTTCATGACTTTGCCCTTCGCTTTCCGCTCTGCTATCTGCTGTTCAGATACCTCTGGAGAGCTTTCATCGAATTCTTGCCGAACTTTCCGTCAGCCTTGACTCCGAGTTTTCTCTGGAGAGCTTTGGATGTACCTTTGCCCCACACACCGTCAGCCTTGACTCCGAGCCATCTCTGCATAGCCTTGACAGTCGGGTCTTTCTTGTTGGCATACTTCTTGGAAGTTACGCCTGTGCTGTACTTTTTGTATTTCTTCTTTATTGTGATCTTTCCGGTCTGCTTGACTCCGAGGAACTTCTGCAGTTCCTTGATAGTTGCCTTTCCGCCCTTACCGTCTACTACCAGCGCACCGTTTGTGGACTTGCCGCTCAGCACGTTCGAGATCTGCTGGCTGACTGTCGGTACAGTTACGATGCTGCGGTTGACCGTCCTCAGGTAGTTCGCACCGGTGTTGTTGATAGCACTTCCGTTTACGGTGATGTCCGCAGTTCCCTTAAGTGTTGATCCGCTGTAGACGCCTACCATCATGCCTGTGCTGACTCTGGTGCCGTCGGCAACATTGCCGCCCCTGGCATCGATCACCTTCAGTGTGTACTTTCCGGAGTAGCTGCTCTTGAGAGCTACCTTGCTGAGAAGTGTACCGGCTGTAGTTCCTGCAGGTACGTTCCTTACGTAAGCACCATTGCCGTTGGATCCGATGCTGTACGATGAGCCGCTCTTGTTGGCGAAGATGACACCGCCCACTTTGGACAGTCCGATATGGTTGATGTATCCGCTGTCGATCGTGACCGGAACGAGCGCGTATCCGCCGTACTTTCCGATACCCTTGACATATGCATATGCTCCGGATGAGCTCTTCTTGACGTTGTTGATACCGCCTACGATGTAGTCGGTGCCTTCCTTCAGAAGTGTTCCGCCGTTGTAGATCTCAAGAACAGGCTTTACAGCATTTCCTGTGTAGTTCAGGTTGGTGTTGCCGTAAATCGTTGTCTTGGCCGCACTGTTGGCATTCTTGTTGAGATACCAGAAGTCTACATCTGTCGATCCGATCTTATTTGTTGAGTAGTACAGGATGCCGTTTACTCTGGCGGTGCTTGAATACTGCCACTTGGTATAGTTTGACGGCGACTGGTTCATGTTGTAGTACTGTGCGCACCACATGTCGATATCCGAAGCCAGTCCTGTACCGTTTGCGAGATATGACTTGAAGAAGTTCGTATTCGCATATACTCCCGGGTCATATCCGTTGGTTCTTATAACATCTGCAAAAGCGTTTACAGCTTCGATAGCTGTCTTCTGCTTGAGTCCGTAAAGTCTTCCCTTGTTCTTTCCGCTCGACTTGCCTGCGAACTCATAATCCATGTATACAGGGAGTTCGAGATCTTCAGGTCCGATACCGAGAGCTCTCAGTCTGTTTACAGCATACTGGGCTTCCTTCCTTGCCTCAGCTGCACTCTTGGCCTGTGAGAATACATATACACCCTTCATGACGCCTGCAGCGTTAGCCTTGCTGTAATGTGTAGCAAACTTGCTGTCGATGTTGAGGCTGCCGTTTCCGTATGTAGTGTAGGTTACTCTCATGATCGCATAGTCACAGCCGTTGAGCTTGGCGGCTTTCCAGTCACTTCCTGTAGCCTGGAAGTAGGAAACGTCGACTCCGTGCACTATGAGGTTACCGTTGAATCTTGCGTTGTGATTATACGATGACCTTGTGTTGGCAAAAGGTGATGTACCGCTTGCTGCATATGCCCCGTCTTCCAGTCCTGCAAGTCCGCAGACGAGGCTGACTGTCAGTATTACTGCCAGCAGGTGTCTTGCCATTCTTGTTATACCGGTTGACTTCTTCATAAGTTGCTCCTTCCCTGTCTGCTGTATCTTCCCTCTGTCCCCCTGCGTCAGAAGGTCGCTACCTCCGGGCTGCACGGTTCACATTTTGCCAGTTTCCTGATATACAGTACCGGCCCCTTTTCCTGATACGCTTCAGCGTATTCCACTCTTACCTTGGCTGTTATCTCGATCCAGTCACCTACATTCAGTTTCTCGTGACCGGAGTAGTACGACAGCAGTCCCGCGAACTGTATGTCCGCCTCGCAGCATGTCATCACATGTCTGCCGAATGCGAACTGCCCTTCCGGGAGTTCCTCTGACAGAGCCACACGGCCCTTCAGGATGAATGTCTTGCCGTCGTAATCATCCTCGTTCTCGTTTATATCCCTGTACCACTCTGCGTACCAGTCGTCCTCGATCCTGATCTGGGACTTCGTCATATCGTACGGCAGCGGATCCTGGATATCATCCGGCTCGATGTCGTCCGGACCGTATTCGTATACGATGAGGTTGCGCCTGTTGGCTATCCTGACTTCCTTGTGGAAAGGCATTTTGTCAAAACCCTTCTCGCATCTGTTGAATACGACCATGTCTGCGGTCTGCATCTTGTTGAAGCAGAGCTGACGCATATTGCGGTTGTACATCTGGAAGGTGGTCGCATCGAAGAGTGCCATCTCCTGCTGGATCAGCCAGTTTACCGGCATCGCTGCGAAGAGCTTCTGGTTTTCCCACATGCCGTTGTACTCGACTACGACCCTGTCATACGGACCTGCCTTGGATATGTCCAGCAGGTTGCTCGGATTCAGCTCTTCCTCCGAGCGGATGTGTTCCACCCTGACGCCCGGGCCGACGAACTTCTCCGGCTCGTATGCTGTCTCTCCCCTCTCACAGATGAGGAGCAGCGTCCTTCCGTCATCGCCGAATTCATGATTCTCAAGTGTTTCTTTTATAAATGTCGTCTTTCCGGATCCGAGGAACCCGGTAAAGAGATATACTGGTTTATCTGTCAACATTACTTAATAGTCTCTTTTCTTAGTTTCATTTTGTGACAATGGGGACGGTTCTCCCTGTCATCTATTATGAAAGCCTGAACAGCTTATTTATCTTGTCTCTCTTGAGGCTTGTTCCGATAACAACTACCATTCCGGTTGCCTCAGCCTCTGTCTCTCTGACTTCACCTTCGCCAGGTACGTAGTCGAATTCGAGCCAGCCGCCCTCAGTGTTCTCTACGATGCCCTTGGCTCTGAGTACCTCTCCGCACTCATCAAGGCTGTCAACGATCTCCTCGATTTCTGCTCTTGAGTACTTGTTGCTTGTATGTACTCCGACTTCGTCGAATACCTCATCAGCATCATGTCCGTGGTGGTGATGGTGATGATGGTGGTGGTGATGCTCATGTTCGTCGTCATCATCGTCATCGTCGTCGTGATCATGATGATGGTGGTGATGATGTTCATGTTCGTCGTCATCGTCGTCATCGTCGTCGTGATCATGATGATGGTGGTGATGATGTTCATGCTCGTCGTCATCATCGTCATCATCGTGGTGATGGTGGTGATGGCACTCACACTCATCATCGTCGCACTCGTGCTCATGTTCGTGTGCTGCAAGTTCCTCGTAAGCTTCTTCTCTCAGCTTGTCGAGCTCTGCACTCAGAGTCTTCTTCGACTCCATTACCTCGAGCATCTTGGCTCCGCTCAGCTGATCCCAGTCAGTGGTTACGATCTCAGCCTCTGCGTTGAGCTCTCTTATCGACTTAACGATCCTGTCGATCTCCTCTGCGCTCATGCCCTGCTGATGTGAAAGGAAGATCGAGCTTGCGTGCTCTACCTGATTCTTATAGAACTCTCCGAAATTCTCCATGTACATGTCGTATCTCTTTGCATCTACGACTGTTGTGAATCCGTTGAGCCGGATCTTGTCATTCTTAAGATCCTGAACTGCGATAATTACGTCTGACAGTTTTCCGACTCCGGACGGCTCGATGAGGATCCTGTCCGGGTTATACTGTTCGATTACTTCATTAAGTGCTTTGCCGAAGTCACCTACCAGTGTGCAGCAGATGCATCCGGCTACCATTTCATTTATCTTGATCCCTGACTCTCTGAGGAAGCCCGTATCAACACCGATCTCACCGAATTCGTTCTCAATGAGTACGATGTTCTTGTTCTCATATCCTTCAGCTATAAGCTTCTTGATAAGTGTGGTCTTTCCTGCTCCGAGAAATCCTGAAAAAATGTCGACTTTTGTCATAATATTATGCCTCTCTTCTTTTGATTTTTTAGTGTAAAGCGTCCTTTACACGTATGTTGTCAACTGTACATAGTGGAATATAGCACCCTGAATAATGATAGTAAAGTTTCCTTTACAATTATTCAGCAAACTTCGGCGTAACCATTTTCCGTTGTGCTATACTTAAACAAAAGATCTTATTTTTGCTCAATAACATTAAATTCACACGTATAAACGCGGATATGTAAGGAAGGGAGATGAGGTCATTGGAATACAAAATGAAGCTGACTGATGAGCAGAAGGCCATCCTTGAACACTCAAAGGGTGAGACTCTTGCCAAAGTCATGGAATCGCTGGTGAGATACGGCGAGCTGTTCGGCGCGACCGAAATGGTCCCGATCAGCAGCAAGTATAACCACCTCGTCACATCATTCGGACTGAAAGCGCTCGGCCCTGTCTATGATCTGATGGATAAGCTCCTCGAGGCAGGCGCGCCGTCAGGCCAGAAGTTCTCGGTTGACCCAAAACCTCTGGATAAGAATGTTCCGAGCAGCATGGCTCAGGACGCTATATTCAAGTTCTTCATGTACAGCAGGCAGAAAGACTACGAAGAGCAGCTCCGCAAGCTGGGGCTCCTCTCTGACAAAGCCTTCACCTGCACCTGCTACATGGATGAAGTCGGCAACAAGCCGGGATACGGCGAAATACTCAGCTGGTCTGAGTCTTCTGCTGTCGTATATGCCAATTCCGTACTCGGTGCAAGATGCAACCGTAATTCAGGCATCATAGATCTCATGGGATCTGTCATAGGATATGTCCCGAAGTTCGGTCTTCTGACCGACGAAGGCCGCAAGGCAGACTGGATCATCGAGGTGAAGACGACGAAAAAGCCGGAAGCCCAGCTTCTTGGTTCTGCGATCGGCATGAAGGTAATGGAAGATGTTCCTTATGTAAAGGGCCTTGATCAGTGGCTCGGAACAGAGCTTGATGATGAGGCATGCACATACCTCAAGGACTTCGGAGCTGCCACAGCATCAAACGGCGCTGTCGGCCTCTACCACATCGACAAGCTCACGCCTGAAGCTGTAAAGTTCGGCGAGGACCTTATAAAGCCGGGCGCAAAGACCTATGTCATCGACGACGCAGAACTCGAGAGAGTTTACAGAGAGTACCCTGTCATCTGGAAGAACAGGAACGCTCAGCCTAAACTCTGCTTCATGGGCTGCCCTCATATGAGTCTGCAGCAGCTCAAGGACTGGACAGATAAGGTGGAAGAAAGCCTGAAGAAGAATGGTGTTGAAAAGGTAACAGTACCAACCGTATTCACAGCTGCTCCTGATGTGCTCGACGCATTCGCAAAGACACCTTATGCAGCGAGACTTAAGGCGACCGGAGTCATCACCTCATACATCTGCCCGCTGATGTACATGAACAATCCGCTCAGCGAGAAGATGCCGGTCATCACATCGAGCAACAAGCTGAGAACGTACACATCAGCACGTTACTATACAGATGAAGAGATCCTCGAACAGATAACAGCTCCGGGCAGAAAAAGCGGCAGGAAGATATTGCTCGGCAGGATAACCAGCGCAGTGCCTGCCTTCCACAAACTCCCTAATCCGCTGCCTCGCGGAATCAGGAAAGGAGGCAAATAAAATGAAAGAGTTCAAAGGACGTGTAGTCGTACCGGGCAGAATAGCTGCCGAAGCACTCGTATCACACGAGGGACTCAATACACTTGCTTCCTTCCAGAAGGCGCTGCAGTTCGGCGATAAGAATGCGACCTGCGGCGACCAGAACAACCCTGACCTGTACGGAAAGCAGATGGCAGGCAAGGCGCTTTGCCTGCCTCAGACCATCGGCTCCACAACGGGTGGACTGGTTCTCTACTGCGCATGCTCGATGGGAAGACAGCCTGCATGCATGCTTTTCTCTAAGCCAATCGACTCACTTGCTGCAGCAGGAACAGTTCTCGCAGACGTCTGGCTGGACGATGTCAATATGCCTGTCATCGACTCACTAGGTGACGAGTTCCTTGAGTACGTCAAGGACGGCATGAACATTGTGGTTCAGGAGGGCGGAAAGATTCTTGTAGGTTGATGCAGTTTTAGTGCATAATAGTACAGACCCGCTTCCCCGGGGAGCGGGTCTTGATTTATAGAGGGTAGACAGGGAGCAATGTATCATGGATCTTGAAAAGAAGCTGAACATGAATGAGCGGAAGGGAGAAATCCTTGTAGCGCTTGCTCTTGCACTGAGGGCAAGCTCGCTTCTCTTCGGCAAAATCGCGATGCGCACCATGGGTCCTTATCTGACAATCGCCATAAGGTTCACCATCGCATTTATCCTTATAGCCTTCCTCTTCAGGAAGAGCCTGCACAAGGTCAACTTCAGAACTCTGTGGCACTGCGCGCTTATAGGTTTCTTCTTTTTTCTGGCTATGGTGTTTGAGATGTTCGGTCTTCAGACCACCCCGTCATCGGTCACAGCCTTCCTTGAAGGATCTGTCGTGGTCATAGTTCCCGCAATAGCCTGCATAATGCACCGAAAACTGCCCGACAGAGTAACGGTGATCTCTGCTGTTGTCGCCCTGATCGGAGTCGCATTCCTGACTCTTAAAGGTGACCGCCTCGGTTTCACCACCGGCGAGCTTCTGGTGCTCGGCGGCACAGTCTGGTATTCCATGACGGTAATCGTCACAGATACAGCGGCAAAAAACGACGACCTTGAAGTCGTCGCGGTATACCAGCTTCTGTTCATAGCGATTTTCGCTTACATCGGCGCATTTATATTTGAAGAGATCCGCCTGCCTCAGAGCGGCCAGGAATGGGGAGCGGTCCTCGCTCTTGCCATTATCTGCACCGGCGTAGGCTTCACCATACAGCCTTTCGGGCAGAAGTACATAACAGCAGAGCGGGCCGGCGTGCTTGCAGTCTTCAACCCGCTGACTGCAGCCGTGCTGGGAGTCGTGTTCCTGCATGAAAAACTCACAGGAAGCATGATCCTCGGCGCCATACTGATCCTCATCTCCATCCTCGCTCCTGCCTGGATCGAGGACCGCAGGGCAAAACAGCGAAAAGACTGAGCTGCGTGATCTGCTCTCCGGAAAGTCACGGACTCCGGACTTAACAAGCAGGACCGGGCCAAAACAGGCCCGGTCCTTTTGAATTGCCTCCAATAGTTTTACTATCTGATCTTAGTCTTTGAGATATCCTCTCAGCGGTCCGCCAGGGAGATTTGTAACATCCTTGATTGCCTCAGATATCGACGCAACTACAGGATTTTCCCTTGCGATGGTCTGCTCTACCTGCTTGATGATGTGCTCATCATATTCACGGTGAGTGACAACATAGAACTCATCATTCTCGATTGCCCTGAACACTCTCTCGCCGAAGC
>Ga0256407_10007337_pt1 | contig 16657 bp, 10 predicted proteins | sample RumenRJG_04DNA_FD_193489 | JGI IMG/M metagenome (GOLD analysis project Ga0256407, IMG submission 193489) | Bovine rumen microbial communities from Lethbridge, Alberta, Canada - RJG_04 | ecosystem: Host-associated > Mammals > Digestive system > Stomach > Rumen | place: Canada: Alberta...
GGCATCCATCTCGACATCGACGAGATATTCATCAACGACGGGGCAAAGTCGGATACGGGAAACATCCAGGAACTCATCCGGTGGGACAACTCCATCGGCGTCACCGACCCCATCTATCCCGTCTATATCGACTCCAATGTGATGATTGGAAGGGCTGGGGTCAGAGGCGACGACGGACGTTGGTCGAACGTGGTTTATCTGCCCTGTACGGCAGAGAATGGCTTCGTGCCGCAGATTCCCGACGACCGACATGTCGATGTCATCTATCTCTGCTACCCGAACAACCCCACCGGAACGGTCATCTCGAAGAAGGAACTGAGAAAATGGGTGAACTATGCGCTGAAGAACGATACGCTTATCTTCTACGACGCAGCCTACCAGGCATATATCACCGATCCCGACATACCGCACAGCATCTATGAGATAAGGGGGGCACGCAAATGCGCCATCGAATTCCACTCCTACTCGAAGACGGCAGGGTTCACAGGGGTGAGATGTGGCTATACCATCGTTCCCAAAGAACTTACGGCCGCTACCCTTGAGGGGCGGAATATCCCCCTCAACCCGCTTTGGAACCGCAGGCAATGCACCAAGTTCAATGGAACAAGCTATATCTCTCAAAGGGCTGCCGAGGCCATCTATACACCTGAGGGCAAGCAACAGGTAAGGCAGACCATCCGCTATTATATGCAGAATGCGCACAAGATGCTCGAAAGCCTGAGACGACTCGGCTACGAGGTATACGGAGGCGAGAACGCACCCTATATCTGGATGCGTGTGCCGGCAGGCACGGGGTCGTGGCAGTTCTTCGAACAACTGCTCTATGGGGCAGGTGTGGTATGCACGCCAGGAGTGGGCTTCGGTCCGTCGGGCGAGGGTTATGTGCGGTTCACAGCTTTCGGAAGCCATGAGGCTACCGATGAGGCTTTGCAAAGAATTGAGAATTGGACAAAATAGGTAATAATCATCAAAAAAAAGAACAATTATGGAGGCATTAAGATTTCAGGTTGTCGGCGAGGCTTTCAAGAAAAAGCCCCTCGACGTGATAACACCCAGTGAGCGACCAGCCAAGTATTTCGGCAAGAAGGTCTTCAACCGCGAGAAAATGTACAAGTACCTGCCCAAGGAAGTCTATGAGCAGATGGTTGATGTGATGGACAATGGGGCCCGGCTCGAACGCAACGTGGCCGATGCCGTGGCCGAGGGCATGAGGCAGTGGGCCATCGAGAATGGCGTCACCCATTACACCCACTGGTTCCAGCCACTCACCGAGGGTACGGCCGAGAAGCACGACTCGTTTATAGAGCACGACGGAAAGGGTGGCATGGTGGAGGAGTTCACCGGCAAGTTGCTCGTGCAGCAGGAACCCGACGCATCGTCGTTCCCCTCGGGTGGCATACGCTCCACCTTCGAGGCAAGAGGATACTCGGCATGGGACCCCACCTCGCCCGTCTTCATCATCGACGACACGTTGTGTATTCCCACCGTGTTCATCAGTTACAGCGGCGAGGCCCTCGACTACAAGGCACCTCTGCTCAGAGCTCTTCACGCAGTGAGTGTGGCGGCTACGGAGGTATGCCACTATTTCGACCCGTCGGTCAAGAAGGTAACCTCTAACCTGGGGTGGGAACAGGAGTATTTCCTCGTCGACGAGGGACTCTATGCCGCAAGGCCCGACCTGCTGCTCACCGGACGTACGCTCATGGGGCACGACTCGGCCAAAAACCAGCAGATGGACGACCATTACTTCGGAAGCATTCCCGAACGGGTGGCAGCATTCATGCGCGAACTGGAGATCGAGGCGCTCCAATTGGGCATTCCCTGCAAGACAAGACACAACGAGGTGGCGCCCAACCAGTTTGAACTCGCACCTGTCTTCGAGGACACCAATCTCGCTGTCGACCATAACATGTTGCTTATGTCGGTCATGAAACGTGTGGCTCGCAAACATGGTTTCCGCGTGTTGCTTCATGAGAAACCATTCGCAGGAATCAACGGAAGCGGAAAGCACAACAACTGGAGCTTGTCCACCGACAATGGGGTGCTCCTCCATGCTCCCGGGAAAACTGCCGAGCAGAACCTGCGCTTCGCCACCTTCATCGTAGAGACCCTCATGGGCGTCTACAAGCACAACGGACTGCTGAAAGCCAGCATCATGTCGGCCACCAACGCTCACCGGCTGGGAGCCAACGAGGCGCCTCCAGCCATCATCTCGTCGTTCCTTGGAAAACAGCTCACCGAACTGCTCGACCATATCGAGATGGCCGACAGGGAAAACCTCTTGGTGATGGACGGAAAACAGGGTATGAAGATGGATATCCCCGAGATTCCCGAACTGCTCATCGATAACACTGACCGCAACCGTACGTCGCCCTTCGCCTTCACCGGAAACCGCTTCGAGTTCCGTGCCGTGGGCAGCGAGGCCAACTGTGCCTCGGCGATGATTGCCCTCAACAGTGCCGTGGCCGAGGCCCTCGTGTCGTTCAAGAAAAGAGTGGATGCCCGTATCCCCGAATTCGCCAAAAAACTGGAGGGAACAGGACACAATGCCACATTCCATGCCATCATCGACGTGCTGCGCGACGATATCAAGACCTGCAAGCCCATCCGCTTCGATGGCAACGGGTATAGCGACGAATGGGTGATAGAGGCCGAAAGGCGTGGTCTCGACGTCGAGAAGTCTTGTCCTAAGATCTTCGACCGGTATCTCGATGAGGAGAGCATACAGATGTTTGAGCAACTGGGCGTGATGACCCGGAAGGAACTCGCTGCGCGAAACGAGGTGAAGTGGGAGACCTACACCAAGAAAATACAAATCGAGGCGCGTGTGCTTGGCGACCTCTCCATGAACCACATCATCCCGGTGGCCACCCGATATCAGTCGCAGCTCCTCGTCAATGTGCAGAATATGGCGGCCATCTTCTCGCCCGAGAAGACCAAGCAACTCTCCGCGCGCAACATCAAACTGATTGAGGAGATCGCTGAGCGAACCTCCACCATCGAGCGACAGGTAGAGGAATTGGTCAACGCAAGGAGAATGGCAAACAAAATAGAGAGTGAACGCGAGAAAGCCATTGCTTACCACGACTCCGTGGAGCCCAAGCTCGACGATATACGATACCAGATTGATAAGCTGGAACTGATCGTCGACGATAGTTGCTGGCCTCTGCCAAAATATCGAGAACTGCTGTTTATAAGGTAATACTTAGCCTATTTTCCTATTTTTCGATGTAAGGTGGTGCCCGTCGCTGTGATAGCGGTGGGCATCATTGGTTAAAACCGTATGGTTATGCAGCCTTCACTCATTTTTTGTATGGCTCCCGCTGTTCTATCTAAAAAAAACTAAAAAACTTGTCCACTTCATTTAAATTACCGACATTTGCACGCTGAAAACGGAGAATCATGTTTCATCCGGATTTTTGTAACTCAAATCAGTTCTATACAGCAGGATGCAAAACCTATTTATCCTATGTGCGGCATTCCTCCTTTTCTCAATGGGAGCGAAGGCCGACAATGAGAGGACGAAGGATCCCGAAAACCCGGTCGACTCTCAGTTTGTGTGGCAAAAAAGTCTCGATGAGGTCGTGGTGACCGGACAGGGTAGTGCTGTGTCGAAAAGACGGCTCTCCTCGAATATCACCAAACTCTCGGCCGATGACTTGAAACTCTTTCCCACCAACCGCATCGACCAGATGCTGCAAAACGCGGTGCCTAACATGCAAATCACGCTTACCACCGGCCAGCCTGGCACCACCTCTATTATCAAATCACGCGGTATTTCCTCTGCCTTTACCAATTCCACCCCTGTCATCTATGTGGATGGCGTGAGGGTCGATAACCTCAATACGGGCGCATCGCTCTTCAATGTGATGAACAATGCCTATGGCAACATCAACGGACAGACTGCGGCATCGAGCGCGGTGGGCGACATCCCCATGGAGAACATCGACCATATCGAGTATGTGCCTGGTGGAGCAGCAACCACACTGTATGGCTCCGACGCGGCCAATGGCGTCATCCAGATTTTCACGAAGAACCATGGATCGGGACGCTTCAATGCGTCGTTCACCACGCAGGTGGGCATCGATGTGGCCAACTCGCAGTTCTATCATTTCGACCGCACCAAGGAACTGCTTCACCAGACGGGCTTCCAACAGAAGTATGGTCTGGTGTTCTCGGGCGGCACGGAGCAACTGGGCTACTCGTTCGGGGCCAGCATGAGCCAGAACACGGGCACCATCATCCACGACGGCAATGAGCAGAAGAAATACGATATTCGTTTCGGCTCTTCCGTGAAACTCAACTCCATGCTCAAATACACCAACTCCTTCGGTTTCGTGGCCGAGGACTACAAGCGCAACCGTAATGGCAACCAAGGCTACTATACCGGATTGTGGTTCGCTGAGGGTGCGGCGGCAGCCAATTTCACCTATACGGCTGCCGATGGGACGCAGCGCAATTTCCCCGCCGACATCGATGCGGCATCGGCCTATGAGTTTGAGCAGATGAAGGCTTTTGTGTCGCAGGCCGAGGCCATGCAAGACCACAAGGAGGAAATCAAGCGTTTTCAGACCTCACAGCAACTGGAGTTCACGCCAATCAGAAACCTCTCCTTCCATGCCACTTTGGGTGTTGACTACCGCTACAACACCGACAAATTGGTGGAGACCAACCGCTACCTCATCCATACGCAGATGAAGCCGGCGGGAACCACCGATGCGGGCAGCGTGTCGAACTACGACAGAAACTATTATGGTATCACGGGCGAACTCAACGGGCAGTGGAAACTCTACCGTGATGAGTGGCTCAGCAATATCCTCACAGCGGGATTCCAGTATTTCAGCACACACGATCATCAGAGTTTCTATAAAGGACAGAACGTGCGCGACGGAGCACGCATCATGACTGGTGCGGGCACCACCAGTGCCGACGAGTGGCTGAGTTACCTCCACAACTATGGTGTCTATGTGCAGGACAATGTGGGCATCTTCAACCGTTATTACCTCGACCTCGGACTGCGTGTCGACTACAACACGGCGTTCGGCGACCAGGTGGGATGGCAGGCTTATCCCAAGATCGGCCTTTCCTACATCATCTCCGATGAGCCATGGATGCAGAACCTGGTCCAGGAAGGATGGGTCAACTCGCTCAGGCTCTTGGCCAACTATGGTGTGGCGGGCAGCTATCCTCCCGCTTTCGAATACCAGCGCACCATCGAGGTGAGCTCGTATCTCGACAAGCAGGCCAACACGTTTGGAAAGAACGGCAACCCCAACCTGGGACCCGAGAAGAAACACTCGCGCGAGATAGGTTTCCAGGGCGCGTTTTTCCATAATGTGCTCAATCTGGGACTTACCTATTACAATGCCATCACGATGGATGCGCTGTTCAGCGTGCCCACGTTGCCGTCGTCAGGACAGAGCAGTTCTTACCTGGCCAATATCGGCAGAATCCGCAACAAGGGATTCGAGTTCTATTTCGGTGTCAACATCATCGACAACAAGGACTGGGGACTGAGCCTGCGTGGTTCGCTCAACTCCAATACCAATAAGGTGCTCTCTACCGGAGGCGTCGTGCCATTTGCCATCGGCGGCTTCTCGTCGCGCACCATCGTCACCATGGTAGAGGAGGGCAAGTCGGTGGGATTCCTCCGTGGCACGGCCACCACGCTCAATGCCGACGGCACAGTGAAAGAGACGCTTTACAACCAAGACCTGGGCCGCACGATACCTACCGTCTACGGCAATTTCGCCATCTCGGCCCACTGGCGCCAGCTTAACTTCACACTTACCGGCGACTACCAGACGGGGGCTTATGTGCACTCTTTCGACCGGCAGTTCCGGTTCGCCAAGAACATCAAGGACGATGCCATTCCCCAGGCGGCACTCGATGGAACCACCCAGGCGAAGACATGGCTCAACTTCACCAACTTCTTTGTAGAGAAGGCCGACTTCTTGAAAATCAGGAACATCGGGGTCGACTACACGTTCGCTTTCCCCAATTTCGTGCTGCGCACGCTCAACCTGGCTTTCAATGTCTACAACCCCATCTCTATCACCAGCAGCAGTGTGGACCCCGAGGCTGTGCTCTCGGGAGCGCGCACCCAGGGCGCCGTGGCCACGGGCGGACTCAGTTACAGCAGTTACAGTCTGCCGCGGCAGTATGTGCTCACGGCGAAACTGAGTTTTTAGCACGCTGTCTTCAAAATGTGCATAAGCAAAGGATTAATGACGAAGATGATGAAACCAAAATATATACCCATCATGATGGCTGTGGTGTTGCTGGGCAGTTGCGACCTGGTGACGCCCGACGAGATTATCAATCCCAATGTCGACGAGTCGACGTTCCTGAAGTCCGACAACCCTATGGAGACATGGGTCAACGGCACCGAGAAGGAGTTCGCCCTGCATATGTCTGACTTTGTGGAACTCATGGAAATCCTGTCCGACAACTATTTCAACAACTACACACGGTCGAGCAAGGTGTTCGACGTGCCACAACTGCTCTATACTGACGCCGACGTCACCAAACTGCAGCGCCACGTGGGGGCACTGCGCGAGATGGCCGACTATGGACTGACAAAGGTGGCCGAGGCCGATCCCAATGCCACAGACGCACAGCGGTTCCAACTGCTTTATATCAAGGCCTACTCTTTCTTGCTGGCGGGCGACTTTTTCCGTGCCTTGCCTGTGGAGAACGGTGGCGAAGCCGTGGAGTGGGGTGGCCAGTTGGAGAAAGCCATCAAAGTGCTCGACGAGGCACTGCCCTTGGCAAAGAGCAATGACGAGAAAGCGTTCATCCATACGCTCTATGCCCGTGCGGCCCACCGCATGGGAAACAGCCAGATGGCTGCCGACCATGCCCGCCAGGCACTTTCGGCCTCGTCTAACTTCTGCAGACAGGTGAGGTTCGACAACAAGAACGGGGTGCTCAACGGAGCACAGGAGGCCATCTGGAGCGACTGGTTCCAACCGCTGCCCCGCCTCGATTTCCTCGACCCGAAATACTTCCAGATGAATAGCGACGACCAGTGCCCCATCACCATTGCGAAAGCCGAGGAGAACTATCTGATTCTGGCCGAGGCGGCACTGGCTGCCAATAACCTCGACGAGGCCAAGGCGCAACTCTCCAACCTGCTCGGTCTGGTGAACAGCCGTCCGGTGCAGACCGATATCAACGACCAACTCGAGGGGCGCTACAATGGTGGACTGAAGGCTTTCCCCAACGACCCGGCCTATCGGGTGCAGGCTTCGCCTGACGATTCCTTGCGCGTGGGACTCATCATCGACCGCCGCCCGCCCTTCTTCGTCTCCATACCTTATATCTCGGGTACTTCGGTGACGCAGGCGATGATCGACGGTCTCGACAATCATGACAGTGCGCTCGAACTGCTCTACCTCATGCGCCAGGAGATATTCTTCGCCGAGGGAAGACGCCCTGCCGACCTGGGAATCCGGCTCCCGCTCTGCGAGGTGGAGGCGGCCAATGTCTCCGATGCGGCCCGCTTCACCGAGGCGCACATCCCCTCGTTCATACCGCTGAATTATGGTCTCGACGACTTCACTGTCGACGATATGGCCAAGACCGTGACCATCAAATATAATATGAACCGTGTCATCGTGCAGAATGCCCGTTCGGCCGATGTGGCACCTTTTGAATAAACTGCTATGTGCCTACACCTTTCACACTCACGGCTGGTGATGACGCTGATGGCCTGTGTCATGTGCCTGGGACTGCGTGCCCAGACCCCATCAGGTGTTCATCCGAAATACGTCATCCTCATCACCATCGACGGACTGCGTGCCGAGATGGTGGACGACCCGCTCATGCCCTCGCCATTCCTGAAGATGATGAGCCAAGAGGGCTTGCGTATAGGAAAGGTAATCGGTGTGCCGCCAGCAGCCACCTATCCATCGCACACCACCCTCGTCACCGGCGAGGTGCCGGCCAGGCACCGGGTATTCTACAACCGCCCGTTCTTGTGGAACAAGGACACGGTGCACATCAGCTACTGGTATGCCGACAGCATAGCCGTGCCCACAATCTGGCAGCGGGCGCACGAGAAGGGGATGAGGACTGCGTCGCTCTTCTGGCCTACGTCTACCAACAGTCCATACATCGATTATAATGTGCCTGAATTCTGGTCGCTCGACTATAGCTGCGACCAGATGGAATACATCAAGCCTTCGTGCACACCACTGGGTATTCTTGACGAACTGGAACGAAATGCCTGTGGAAAACTCGATACCATCACCTATCAGGCGGGGTCGCTGCAGCGCGATGGGCGTACCGCGGCCATGGCCAATTACCTGATGAACCATTACCAGCCACGACTCACCACCATCCATCTTATCACCACCGACTACAGCCAGCATGCCCAGGGCACGCAGAGTCAGCAGCTCCTTCAAGATATGGCGAGCGCCGACCATGCCGTTGGCACCATTATCGAGAACCTCAGGCTCACCCACCGACTCGACAGCACGGTGGTCATCGTCACTGGCGACCACGGCTTCTGCGACTATAGTCAGACGCTCAGTCCCAACGTCTGGCTTACAAGGGCCGGTTTGCTCAGTCCGCAACCCGGAGGTGAGTGGAAGGCGTGCTTCTATGCGGGGGGAAACACTTGTTTCCTCTATTTGCGCAAGGGCAATGACAAGAAGACGCTCAGGCGCATCCGGCAGATGCTCGACAGACTTCCCGACGACCAGCGCCGGCTTTTCCGCATAGTGGAGAAGGAGGAACTTGTAGAGAAAGGGGCCGACCCTGCCGTGGCCTTGGCGCTGGAGCCCATCGTGGGAGTGGCGATGACCAACAACCGCACGGGTGAGGTGGTGGAACAGCGCAGGGGCGGCACGCACGGTTTCCTGAGCGGACAGGATGCCACTACGCTCATTGCCTATGGGGCTGGCATCAATCCCGGCCATCAGGATGTTATCCGGCAGACTGCTATTGCCCCCTGGATACTACAGCTACTGGGGATAGACTGATACCGAAGACAACCTTTACGAATAACATTAATCATTTAAGCCTATGATAGACCAAATTATCCAATTCAACAAACAATTCGTGGAATCGAAGGGATACGAGAAGTTCATTACCGACAAATATCCCAACAAAAAACTGGCTGTGCTCTCGTGCATGGACACCAGACTCACCGAACTGCTTCCTGCGGCACTGGGACTGAAGAATGGCGATGCGAAGATGATCAAGAACGCAGGCGGACTGGTGATTTCTCCTTTCGACTCTGCCATGCGAAGCCTCATCGTGGCCATCTACGAACTGGGCGTGGAGGAGATCATGGTGGTGGCTCATTCGAATTGTGGGGCATGCCACATGAGTTTCGACCATTTCCATCACGAGATGATAGGGAGGGGTGTGACCGAGGAGACGCTCAACACCATCCGCAAGTGTGGCATCGACCTGAACACATGGCTTGAGGGATTCAAAGACACGCCCGAATCGGTGCGAAAGACCGTGGAGACCATCAAGACTCATCCGCTCGTGCCACGCGACATCGTAGTTCGCGGATTCATCATCGACTCCGAAACCGGTAAGCTCGACGAAATCACTTGCTGACGACAAGTCCCGACGGAGTTCAGACATTATGATAACCTATAGTCGTTGAACCAACGAATTGAGTTGCGGACTAATGTCTGAACTCCTGAACTCCTAAACTCCTGAACTCCTAAATTTCTGAACTTCTGAACTCCTGAACTCCTGAACTCCTTTATTTATGGAAGATACATTCAAAGTGTTCGATATCGGGAAATGGGATAGAAAAGATATGTACTACCATTTCTCAAGGCTGAGGTTGCCCCACTATATGGTGGCCACGAACATCGATGTCAGCCGGTTGCTGGAATACAAGCGTGAGCACGGCCTCTCTTTCTATCTCTCGTTGGTATACCTCGTGACAAAGTGCATGAACGGCATTGAGGAGTTTCATCTGAGAGTCAGGGATGGCCAGGTGGTCAGATACAAGCAGATAGAGACAAACTTCACGCACAGAAAGCCGGGCGAAAGGGTGTTCCTTTTCCACACCGCCCGATTCGAGGGTTCTCTGGACGAATATGTGAAAAAGACTTCACGTGAGATAGCCCTCCAGACTTCTTTGTTCGGTGGCATGGGCAACTTGCCCAACGTGGCCTATTGCACTTGTACGCCAACGCTCGAACTCACGGCATGCACCAACCCGGGTATGGAGGATCCCAATGATGCCATACCAAGGGTGAATTGGGGAAAATATGTCATGCGTGATGGCCGGTGGATGCTCAATATGTCTATCATGGCCAATCACCGGTTCATCGATGGCTACCACCTGGAGCAGTTCTTCAACAGCCTGCAGGAAGAAATCAATAGGTTGTAGCCCGAAGAAAAGCCTGCCGAAGGGTCATCCATATATCTGCTCGTACCACTTCTGGAATACATAGAGGTTCCACAACTTGTTCTTGTGGTTCTCTTTTCCCGTGAAGTGCTCGTGCAGCACATGCTGGATGAAGTCGTAGTCGAAGAGGCCTTGCCGCTCGATGTGCTCCTTGCCGGTAAGCCGTTCCAGGTCTTCACGGAGGTCCTCACGCAGCCAGTGGTCCACGGGCACGTCGAATCCTTTTTTGGAAAAGTGGATGGTGGCCTCAGGCAACAGGTCCTTGAAAGTCTCCTTCAGGATGTATTTCTTGTTGCGGCCGTGCTGCTTCAGGCCGTCGGGCATGCTCAGTGCCAGTTCCAGAATGCGGCTGTCGATGAACGGGGCGCGGTTCTCCAGTGAGTTGTACATGCAGGCACGGTCAACCTTGGGGAACATGCATCCTTCCAATACGCTTTCCACATCGAGCAACTGCTGCTTCTGCAGATAGGAGAAACGGTCGCTGATGGCATCGTAGCGTTTCTCGTAAAGAGGCTTGATGTCCTGATACATCTCAGGCTTGAGCAATGTCTTGCGCTGGTCGTCATTGAATCCCAGGCAGAGCATGTCGTAATAAAGGCCAAAACCGCTTTTCTGCGACGAGCGGATAATCTTCTTTACCTTTCTGAGCAGGTTGTTGGTGTAGCCGTTAATCGGACAGCAGTCTACCATCTTCTCGAAAGCCATACGCAACACCTTGGGCACGCGCTTGTAACGACGTGAGTAGTAGTCGGCCAGATATTTCTCGTAGCCGGCGAACAGCTCATCGGCACAGTCGCCGGTGAGAACGAATTTCACGTCCTTACGGGCCAACTTCGACACATAATAGGAAGGAATGGCAGAGGAGTCGCCAAAAGGCTCGTCGTAGTAGGCGAGCAACTCGTCGAGATCGTGAATCACGTCCTTGTATTCAAGGATGTACTTCGTGTGCTTCGACCCGATGTGGCGGGCGAGCAACTCGGCACGGTGGGTCTCGTCGCATTCCCGTTCTTTGAAACCAATTGAGAAGGTGCGGATGGGCTCGTCGGACAATTGGTTCATCAGACAGCAGATAATGCTCGAGTCGATACCGCCGCTGAGAAAGGCTCCGGCAGGAACGTCGGCCACCAGGCGCTTCTTCACCGAGTCGGTCAGCAACTCTCTCAGGCGTGCTTTCGCTTCTTCTTCGGTGATGTCCTGTGGTTGGATGGTTTCCTGCAACCGATAGTAGGTATGGGTGGTGGGGGTGTGGTCGCTGCCTATCGTGGTCCAGGTGCCGGGCATCATCTTGCGTACAGGCTCGTAGATGGAGTAAGGGGCTGGGATATAGTCGAGGCTGAGGAACAGGTTCAGGGCTGTCTTGTCGATGGCGAAATGTTGCTCACGGGGATTGAAGGCCTTGAGTTCGGAGGCGAAACGGTAACCGTCTTCATCCTGGATATAGTAAAGGGGCTTCTCTCCGAAACTGTCGCGGGCTATATGCACCTCATCGCTCCGCTGGTCGTAGATGGCAAAGGCATACATCCCTTCCAACTTCTCCAGACAGGCACGGATGCCGTAATGAAGGTAGGCCTGCGCTATCACCTCGGTGTCGCTGTTGGTGTAGAATGTCGCACCTTGGGCGGCCAACTCCTCACGCAATTCCTGGAAATTGTAGATTTCGCCGTTGTATACGATGACGATGTTGCCATTGTCGATGGTCAGGGGCTGATGACCTGTCTTGATGTCGATGATGGAGAGCCGGCGGTGCGACAGGGCCACACGACCTTTCACAAACACACCGCTGTCGTCCGGACCACGACGTGTCATCCTGTCGTTCATATCCCTGATGGTTTGCTCGTCGGCCTCACCATGATAGCGTATGATTCCTGCTATTCCACACATATTCTCTTCTTTTTTCTACATAAAACGTGATTTTCGCAGATATATTATCTGATCACGAATTTCTTCCCTTGCCTGATGTAGACACCTTTGTCGAGTTGACGTGGTTCGTCAACGCGCATGCCCTGGAGATTGTACATGGCTTCGCCGGCGGAGGGAGCGATGGTGCTGGTGCTGATGCCGTCTTCCGATGGGCGGGGATATATCTCGTTGATGCCTTCCATGGCATAGGTGCCGAACACGCTCAGGCGGCTGCGGTCAATGATGGTCATCGTGCCCTTGGTGCCGTTCTGGTTCGGACTGTTGATGTCCCACGTCATGGGCACCATGCCACCCATCTCCTTGCACAGCCGGTGCAGTTCGCGGTAATGCGACTTGATGGAGGCGTTGTGCTTCTCCTGGCTCTCGCCGCTAAGACCCGATAGGTCGCGCCAGTTGGCGCCAAACTCGCCGATAACCACGGGGTAGCCTTTGTCCACGAAGTGGGTCTTCATCTTCTGCAACTGGCTCTTCATCTCTGCTTCCTCACCCCATGTGGCATTGTGCTGCGAACCGCTATGGTGGTTGCCCTCTCCCCAGTAGTAGAACACCTTGCCCCACGACTCGTCCTTCTCCATGCCCCAGAATTGCCAGGGATTGTAGTAGTGAACCTCGATGGCCAACTTGCCTTCCACAATGTCGGTGGGCATCTTGCCCGACATGAAGTTGCAGGTGTGGTCGATGTTGGTCGACGGTCCCTGTACCACGAGCACGCGCTGGGTGTTGTTGCCCCCAGTGGCACGTACGGCATCGACGAAGGCCTGGTTGTACTGGATGAGGTTGTTGGTGGCCGACTGGTTGTCGGCATTGGGCTCGTTCAGTCCGGCAAAGAGCAGACGCTCGTCATAGTCCTTGAATGTCTCGGCTATTTGGGTCCAGAGGGTCTTCAGGATGTGCTTGTTGTTCTCGATGGTGGTGGGGTTGGTGTCCTTGATGTGCTCTTCCAACCAACCTCCGTCCCAGTGGTCGTTGAGTACCACGTAGAGCCCCTCGTTCATGCAGTAGTCAACCACCTCTTTCACCCGCGACAGCCATGCCGCGTCTATCTGGTAGGTAGTGGCGTCGGAGATATGGCCGAAAGTCCATGCACAGGGTATGCGCACGCTCTTGAAACCAAGACTCTTCACATAGGTGATGATTTCCTGGGTGGTCTTGGTGCCCTGCCAGCCCGTCTCGGCGGCTAGGCCTCCCTTGTTGTTCCATAGCGCGCCGCCTGTCCAACTGGTGGTGGCCTCGAAGGTGTTGCCCAGGTTCCAGCCGGGCGACATGTCGTTGATGATTTCGGTGGCGGTGCGCGACATGCCATCCTGGGCCTTGATGCCCATACTGCAGAGGAATGCTATTGCCGCACAGAGCGTGAATTTTTTGAAACTCAGCATGTTATATTGTTCTTTATTGAAGTTTCGCATTCGCTCAACTTTTGGTAGTTCAGGAGTCGCAGGGGTTCAGACAATAGTCCGAATTCACCTCATTATGTTCAATGGTGGTTAGTTGGAGTAATGTCTGAACTCCTGAACTTCTGTAACTTCTGAACTCCTCTCAACTAGTGTTGAATTGTTTTTTATTACTTGTCAATATGGTTGGGTGCGAAGATGCGGTCGCGAAGGCACTTCAGGTCTTTCTTCGCCTTTATGGCGGCTTCCTCACCTCGCTTGATCATCAGTCCGATGCTTTCTTCGCTGAAACTCGATACGCCAAACTCCAGCAGGTTGGGACGGATGTACACATCGGCCAACTCACGGTTCTCGTTGGCTTTCTTCCAGTCGGGACGCGACACCAGCCAGTCGAGCAGACCGCCAATGCCAAACTCCTCTTTCAGCGAGAAATCACGGTCTTTATGGTCTTCCTGCTCCAGGTCGATGGCTATCACCACATCGGCTCCCATGGCCAGTACCACGTCTACGGGCAGGTTGTTGAGCATGCCGCCGTCTACCAAGGTGTGCCCCTGCCATCTTACTGGCTTGAAAGCACCAGGGATAGCCATGCTGGCACGCATCGCCAATTCCAGTTCGCAACTGTCCATAATCACTTCCTTATGGGTCTTGATGTCTACGGCCACGCAGCGGAAGGGGATGGGCAGGTCGTCGAAACTTCTCACTCCATCGTAATGGCGGGTGAGGCTGTCGAGCATCGTGGTGATGCTGTCACCGCTCAGGCCAATGCCATAGGCCCCTTCGTTGTCGCTGGCTTTCCTGCCACGGTTGATGGGGAAGCCGAATACATAAGTGGTGTTGCCCTCTTGCCTGAAAATGTCGCCACTGTATTTGTCGTTGCGGCCGCCTATCAGCGAGAGCCATCTCTGGCGGCGGAATATGGTGTCGAGTGTCTGGGCGTCGTAGCCAATGGCATAGAGGCCACCCACTATCGACCCGATGCTCGTGCCTGCGATATAGTCGATGGGGATGCCCATCTCCTCAATCACTTTCAGCACGCCAACCTCGGCGGCTCCTCTCGCACCACCACCTCCCAGCGCCACGCCCACGCGTAGCCGCTTGCCCTTGTCGGGCATCACGTTCAGACTTCCCCCCTCCTCCCAGGAGGGGTAGGGGGAGGTTGCCTCTCCCGTCATGCAGTGCCCGGAGAGGCAGCCAAACAATATGATGATGGTCAGAATTCTCGTCTTCATGTCATGCAGTGGATAATGGCTTGGTAAAAGCCTTTTGCGTTCAGTTCTCGGTCACCACTTCTGCGTCGTCGAGGTTCAGGGGATGGTCGCGCCAGTATTGTTCCTCGTCGAACGACACTTGAGGCGCCACGTCGTCGTAGTCCTGACGGAAGTAGATGTCGGGGGCGGGATCAGGGTCGGCGATCTCGTCAGGGGCAATATAGTAGTGGTAGCGAGAGAACTCCTCGGTCACACGACTCTTGTGCAGTCCCGGACTGTATCCCTCGTAGTCGTGATACACGGCGGGCTTGCTCTTGTCGCGATGGCCTAGCATGTCGATGACCCGGCGGAGCGTGGTACGGTCGCAGCCCGTCAGCAGCATCGCTGCCAACAGACAGGCAAGGCCTGTGGCCATTCCTCTCATTCTGTGATGTCGTGTCATCTTCTTACCGGCTATTCGATGGAACCCTCCTTTTTGGTGGTCGTGTCAATGGTCTACAAAAATACGCTAAATAATTGAAATATGTGCGCTTGTCAACTTATTTTTTTTCATTAGTGTCGGTAGTTACTCTCACTCAATAGAAAACCTAACAGGTGATTTCGTGAAAGCAAATGTCCAAATCCACAATCAAGCGGGTGATGAACTGCTGGTAAAATACCCGTTTGGGATAACTTTTGACGACGGCTTTTTGCGAAAGTTTCCATAAAAGTCAAAGTATAAAATTAGATGAATACTTGAACGAAATGATATAATAATCTAATTTTTATATTTATACATTCAAGAACTTAAAGTGTTTTATTATATTTTTCGTGCAACGTTTTGGAATTCATTGTTTACCAAAAATCTTTTCTCAATTCTTCAACCATTTGCTTTTTTTTTCTTCCCTTTCTTTTCTTGTTCTCGTAAAAAGTTTGTAGATTTGCAATCCATTTCAATCCTACCGGCGGCCCTTGTTTTTCGATAAAGATAACGGGTGCCCCATTATTTGTTTAACTTCTTTTTCTGTGGGGCAACGACCTCACTTCCAATTAAGCATGAACCAACAGAAAACCTTCTCCTATGACGAAGCCTATGCCGCTTCGCTCGACTATTTCTCAGGCGACGAACTTGCCGCACGTGTATGGGTGAACAAATACGCCATGAAAGACAGCTTTGGGAATATCTACGAAAAGTCGCCCGAGGACATGCATTGGCGTATCGCCAACGAGATAGCACGCATAGAGAACAAATACCCCAATCCTATTTCAGCTGAGCAGGCTTTCGAACTGCTCGACCATTTCAGGTATCTGGTACCGGCTGGCAGCCCGATGACAGGCATCGGCAACAACCTCCAGGTGGCGTCGTTGTCCAACTGCTTCGTCGTGGGACTCGATGGCAATGCCGACTCGTATGGTGGCGTGATGCTCATCGACCAAGAGCAGGTGCAGCTCATGAAGCGTGGGGGTGGAGTGGGACACGACCTCTCGCACCTCAGGCCTAAAGGCTCGCCTGTGAACAACTCCGCGCTCACCAGTACGGGACTCGTGCCCTTTATGGAGCGATACAGCAATTCCACCCGCGAGGTGGCACAGGATGGGCGTCGGGGGGCATTGATGCTCACCGTAAGCATCAAGCATCCCGACAGTGAGGCTTTCATCGATGCCAAGATGACCGAGGGCAAGGTGACGGGTGCCAACGTGTCGGTGCGCATCGACGATGAGTTCATGAGGGCTGCAGTCAACAAGGAGCAGTATGTGCAGCAGTTCCCCGT
>Ga0256407_10007338_pt1 | contig 16656 bp, 23 predicted proteins | sample RumenRJG_04DNA_FD_193489 | JGI IMG/M metagenome (GOLD analysis project Ga0256407, IMG submission 193489) | Bovine rumen microbial communities from Lethbridge, Alberta, Canada - RJG_04 | ecosystem: Host-associated > Mammals > Digestive system > Stomach > Rumen | place: Canada: Alberta...
AGGAAACCGATACGCGATCATTCTAGGCAATTACCTGATCTGTATATTGATCTCATGGTTCAGTCTCCCGAACCGCTCCTTGGTTTTGGGAGGATCGCCGGCCACGATCCTGTGCGGGATCATCGGCGGCGCTTTTTTTGTCGCCGGCTTAGTGACCATGCAGACCAGCACGCGGCTGAACGGGGCGACGCTGACATCTGTGTTTGCCAAGATGGGACTGGTCATCTCACTGGCAATAAGTATCTTTGTCTTCGGGGAGAAGCCCACTCCTATGCAGATCGCGGGCGTGGTGCTGATATTGGCTGCCCTTGTGATGATCAATGGACCGGCAGATGAGAAGACAGAAAACGCTTTGCAGACCGGCAAGGTTTACACAGGAGCTCTGATCCTGACTATGCTTGCGAACGGCGGAGGCAGTTCCATGTCCAAGATTTTTGAACAAGTGGGAACACGGGATCAGGATGAACTCTATTTCTTTTATCTTTTCTTCACAGCTGCTGTGCTGACTGCCGGACTTCTGCTGTGGGAGTGGAAGAGGACCGGGAAAGCTCTGAAGTGGAGCGAAATGGCGGCAGGCATAGCCGTAGGAATTCCCAACTATTATGCGTCCTTTCTCCTGCTGCTGGCCCTGGTAGCTCTTCCAGCGATCATTGTATATCCGATCAACAGCACAGGATCGATCCTGATCGTTATGGCTGTTGACGCTCTGGTTTTTCATCAGAAGTATACGAAGAGACAGTGGCTGGGAATCGTGCTGGTTCTGGCGGCTATGGTGCTGTTAAACGTATAGAAGTAATGAAAACTATTGAAATTGAAGGATGAACAGCGATGCCATTTAGAATTGTACGAAATGATATAACAAAAATGAAAACGGATGCTATTGTCAACACGGCAAATGAGTATCCGGAAGTCGGACCGGGATGTGACCGGGCTGTCTACGAGGCGGCCGGCTATGACGAACTACTCGCTTATCGAAAGGAACACATCGGTTTCGTCAAACAGGGAGAGGCTTTTTTGACGCCGGGATTTAATCTTCCGGCAAAATATATCATTCATGCTGTGAGTCCGCTGTTTGTAGACGGAAGCAGCGGTGAAGAAGAGCTTCTGAGGTCCTGCTACAGGAAGAGCCTGACACTGGCGAAGGAAAACGGAATTCGATCTATTGCTTTTCCTCTGATCTCCACAGGAAGCTTCGGATATCCCAAGGAAGAAGGGATGAGGATCGCGGTGGATGAGATCCATGCGTTCCTTCTGTCGACAAATATGCTGGTCTGTTTGGTGGTCTTTGATGAGAAGGCGACGCGGATGGGGAGAAACCTATATCCGGATCTGGAAGCCTATATCGACCAGAATTATGTTCAGAAGAAGAATGAGGAAGAGTACGGAACTTCCATTTACGCGGATTCTTACGCAGGCGCTGTGCCCAGGGGAAACGCCGCGGCGAGAAGACCATCCAGGCGCTGGTCATTTGAATCAATATTACTGAAAGAAAAAGAGGCAGGGGCGAAGGAATCTTTCGGCAATGTACATAATGAAGCCTTATATGATGCGTGTACCGAGGAAGCTCCCCTTCAGGCGGCGTCTCCGCTCGCTGATGAAGATTCGGTGTTTGAAGAGATGGAACGGAAACTGGCGGAACGGATGGAGCATATGGCGGACACCTTCCCCCAGTATCTTCTCTACCTGATCAGTGAAAAAGGGATGGAGAATTCGGAAGTTTACAAAAGAGCGATCGTTGACAAAAAAGTTTTCTCCAAGATCAAAAAGAATCCGAACTATCACCCGCAAAAACTGACCGCCTTGTGCCTGTGTATCGGCGCGAAGCTGAACCTGGATGAATCAAAGGACCTCCTTGCACGCGCAGGATATGCTCTTTCCCCGTGCGACAAGACGGACATCATCTTTTCGTATTTTATCGAAAATGAGATTTACGACATGATCGAACTTGATATTCAGTTGGAGGAACACGGCCTCCCCTGCATTATCACATAACCTGAGCATTCGTGATCCGGGCAGGAAACTGCCCGGATATTCTATGATATGGTATTAATCAGATTCATTTCAGACAAGGAGAGACAGACATGGGAATTTATACGAAGGGAATGTTTACAGCAGCTGAGCTCGAAGAGATCCGGGAGAAGTTCTACTACGTCGATAAGGACTGTTATGGAAGAAAGAGGCTGTTTTTTGACAACGCAGGAGGGTCCCTCAGGCTGAAGAAAGCCGAAATGGCTTTTCATACAATCGACAGCATGCCGGATGCATCTGAGCACTCCAATTCACTGGCGCGGGAGCTGGCTGATATTGAGGAGCGGGGGAGAGAAGATATACGGAAAGTTATCTTTAATACAAAGACCGGCACGATCTATCCCAGCTACACCGCTTCGCAGATCGCGATGGAAGTCATACGCGTAATCCTTGAAAACGCAAAGGGCACTAATGTCGTGATCACGATACTGGAGCATCCTTCGGTTTTCGACGCCGCTTCTTTCTACAGTGCAAAATATGGCATGGAACTGCGCGTAGCCGGCGTCAACAGGGAGACAGGTGGTGTGGACACACAGGCGATCCTTGATCTGGTTGATGAGAATACAGCGCTTTTATGCTGCATGGCGGCCTCCAATATCTCCGGTTATATTTATGAGACAGAGAAGATCTGTAAAGGAGCCCGTAAGATCAATCCGAACATTTATATCTATGTCGACGCTGTTCAGCATGCCCCTCACGGCGCTTTGGATCCTGAAAAATGGGGAGCGGATGCGACAAGCTTCGCGCCGTACAAGTTCTTTGGCGTAAGGGGATTCGGCATTGCCTGGCTTTCTGACCGCATTTCGACCTTCGACCATCATCGTCTTCTCGGAAAGGCGGGAGATGACTGGGAGATCGGCAGCCCTGCGACGGCTCAGTTCGCTGTTATTATGGCAATCATAAATTATGTGGCAGGACTTGGCCAAAAAATTGCTCCCGATGAGACTGACCGCAGGGTACTTTTCGAGGCAGGCATGAAGAGGATTGCGGATCATGAGCGCGGCCTTCTGGAAATGATGCTGGAAGGCGTCGATGATGTTCCGGGACTGCGCCTTATGCCCGGCATCACCGTGCAGATGGACGGCAAAGATCTCACGACCAGAGATCTGATCCTGGGCGTCGAATTCGAGAAACTGACCTGTGAAGAGGCGGTAGCAGAATATGAGAAACGAGGTGTCATCACATTTGAAAGAGCTCTGACCAGTATGTATTCCAGGCGAATGGTCGAAGCGTTCGGCTCGGGAGGTATGGTTCGACTCTCGCCTCTGCATGTCAACACGCCTGAAGACATCAAGCACTTCCTGCAGGTGACACAGGAAATGATCGCGGCCATAGGGTGACCCTGTGAGCACAACATTTTGGCCCTTTTTTTCTCAGCCTTGTCCGAAAACGCAGGAGAAAATAGCAAACTGTCCGGTCGCATCCGAAATGGGGTCAGGCAAGGTGAAAGGTCCTTCCGAAAGGAAGCTCTTCTCCCGGCAGGCAAGTAATTACCAGAGGTGTATTGGCCAGGACGGAACGGATATAGGCGATGGACTTTTCCTTTTCTTCTTTGGTCATGCCGGCAAAGGGCTCATCCATCAGACGGACATCGGAAGGAATGATGCAGGCTCTGATGATGCAGACCATGCGGCGCTGGGTAGGGGTCAGATTTTCCACGGGGAGATCAGCAGTCCCTGCGGGAAGGAGCTTTTCCAGTTCCTCTTCGGCAGCCCTGACAGAGATCCTTTCATTGACCATAGCTACGTTTTGGGCAGCGGTAAATCCGGGGCAGAGACGGTCATCCTGGAATACGACACCGACATTTAACCGGTCGTATTTATAGTCGCCAAGCAGGGTGACCTGTCCGCCGTCGGCTTCTTCCAAGCCCATAATAATGCGCAGGAGAGCGGTTTTGCCGCTCTTTTTCGTGCCGACGACAGATATGACAGAGCCGGAGGAGATATTCAGGCTTGCGCTTTTCAGATAGGGTTTGCCCCCATAGTTTTTGCTTACATTCAGTACTTCGATGGTCATGCTGCGCTGTCTCCTTTCCCGGGATTCTTTTTAAGCAGGATCTTAGCCAAGGCCGCCAGAGCAAGAAGGAGAATGCCTGCTGCGATCTGGTGGGGGATACTGGGAGTACTTCCTGCCGCAAAGAGAGCTGCCGAACCGATGATGGCGGATACAGGCCCGGCGATCATAGCTGAAAGGACGAGCTTGTCCCGGCAGGCGGGCAGGTCAATATAGGTGATGCGGGACTTGTCAGGAATGAAAAAGACATAGGCCATTTCCAGAAGATTCTGATCCCTGTCCTCAAGACCCTTTGCCGTTCCCAGCCCTGTCAGCGTAAAAGCAGAAAAGAAAACGGACAGGATGAGTTTCAGGATTCCCGGGGCAGCCAGGATCGCCAGGGCCATCAGGAGAAAACCGGCACACAAGGGAAGGATCCTCTTTGAAAAGGGATCCGTCTTTGCTCTTTTGCCGGGGCGTCCCAGATAGAGGGAGAGGATACAGCCCGCCGCACTTCCGGCGGCAGAGGATAGAACGGTCAGGATCATGCCATGCATGGATATTCCTCCTTGTAATTGGGTGGGTTTCAACGTGGTCAAACGAATTATCAACTATTATTTACTATTTTGCAATGAGTTCAAAATGAAATATTACATCGAACAAAATATAGCTGCTGCGGCAAGGAGAGTTGACATTAAAGATAACACATGTTATCTTGGTTAGAGATTTATAACTGGAGGCTGATCATGGCAAGACCCCCCATCAATATCAGAGCAATGCTGCTGAAAAGTGGAAAAGAGCAGTTCCTTGCGCATGGTTTTGAGAAGGCATCCCTCAGGACTATATGTAAGGAGGCCGGACTAACTACAGGAGCATTCTATAATCATTTTGCCGGGAAAGAAGATCTGTTCGCTGCTCTTGTGGAGCCTATGCTCCGCGGGTTTCAGAATATGTATCGGGAGGTCATCTCTCAGGAATTATCTGATCTGAGCACAGGGACAGATAATGAACTGACATCCATCACTTACGCGGTCGCGCACAAGGACGAGTTCCGGCTTCTGTTTGAGTGTTCCGGAGGAACGAAATATGAGGGATTCAAGGAACATCTGATCCATGAAGTGTCTTACCCAAGCTATCAGAAAGTCTTCGACCGCTATGCGGGAAGACATGTGGATCCCTCACTTGTTAAGATCATACTGCACATGAAATTTGAGGAGTATATGGAACTTATTTACGGAGGATATACCATGGAAGAAGTCAAAAAAATGATAGTCCTGCTGACGGCCTTCTCAGAAGCCGGATTTCAAAAGCTGATTGAAGCATTAGATCCTGAAGAAATGAATAAGGAAAGCTGAAAGCCTGACCGCGACCGGTCAGGCTTTTTTAATAACACTTTCAGGAAATCGTTATCCGCAGAAAGTACGGCACAAGCTGCTTTTATCGTGTTGTGAAGAGTGAGTGAGGAGACAAGAACCGTCCCCTTGACACACCCTTGCATTCCTTTCTCAATGGGAATAAAATTAAGAGATAGTTAGAAAATCCTAACCTCGTTTACGCCAACAAGGAGGCAGCATGATGTTCTGGGACCAGGTGGCCGGCGTGTACGACATCTTTGTCAACGTCATCAACAGAAAAACGCATAAGATACTGAAAGAGATCATGTCGGATCTGATCGAACCCGACGATGTAGTTCTGGAATGCGCCTGCGGAACAGGTCTTCTCAGCGCTGTGATCGCGAAGAAATGCAGGCGGCTTACAGCGACTGATTTCTCCGGAAAAATGCTGATGAAGACAGAAAAGAATTGTGCTGACTTTCAAAATATCACTTTTGCAAAGGCTGACATCACTGCACTGGCCTTCCCGGACTGCAGCTTTGACAAGGTCGTGGCCGGAAACGTGATCCATCTGTTAGACAATCCGCTGACAGCCCTGGGCGAACTGAACCGGGTCTGCAAAGACGGCGGCATGTTGATCATCCCGACCTATATGAATAAAGATTCCAAAGGAAAAACGAGCGGATTTGCAGCGACTGTGGGAAAAGCCGGGGCAGATTTTAAACGACAGTTTACAGTGGATAGCTACAGACAGTTTTTTCTGGACGTGGGGTATTCAAATGTGCAGATCATATTGGCCGACGGACGCATTCCCTGCGCTGTAGCTGTCATGAAGAAGGTGGATTCCATATGAGAATTTTTGAGTATGGCAAAGAGAACCCTGAATGCATCCTGCTGATTCACCCGTCGCTGGTGACGTGGGACTACTTTGAATACGTAATACCATTTCTGGAAAAACACTATCACCTGCTGATACCCGCGATTCCTGGATATGACCTTAACGATGACTCAGAGTTCAGCTCTGTTGAACAGATCGCTTCGGAGCTGGCGGATGATATTATGAAAAGAGGAATTCAAGAAGTAAAAGCCATCTACGGCTGCTCCATGGGCGGAAGCATCGCACTCCGGATGGCGACTGACGGAAGGCTGAAAGCGAAGAATTATATCATGGACGGAGGGATCACACCCTATCAGCTGCCATGGATCCTGACCCGGTTTATTGCAATGCGCGATTTCGCAATGATGGCTATCGGTAAACTTGGAGGGGAAAAACTGATCGTGAAAGCCTTCAGCTCCACACAGTACAGTGAGGAGGACCTGAAGTACGTGGCCAAAATATTCCGTCATTGCTCCTATAAGACGCTTTGGAATACCTTCGATTCCTGCAATAATTATAAAATGCCGAAGAAAACCATGCGCTTTACCGGAAAGGTCCACTACTGGTATGCGGAAAAAGAGCGCAAGGCCAGAGACTGGGACCTGAAATATATGAAGAAGTTTGTTCCCGATACTGTTTTCAAAAGCTTTAAGGGAATGGATCACGGGGATATGGCGCTGTTTTATCCGGAGCGGATGGCACAGGAGCTTCTTAAACTGTAACATAGACTTTGATCCGGAGGATGACAAATGCTTGCGGTAAAACTTATTGTTGAAGGTCTTGGGCTGGGCTTTCTGCTGTATCTGATCTGCGCGGTCGGCATTCGTAACGGAGCCGTCGGAATGGTCTTTCTGTATGACCAAAAGGTGCAGGACCGGGTCGTTGAACTTGGCCTGACAACCCGGGAGGACATTCGCAAGCGGGGCGTACGTTTTAGAAGCTTGTGCCTTCCGGGATATCTGATCTACGTGCTCGTTTGCGTGTACATCATTAACGGTGCACGGGGATTCTTGGCAGGCTTTTGGCAGGGGTTCGTGATTTTATCCATTATGAACCTTATCGACCGCTTCCTGGTCGATGATTATTGGGTGGGCCATACTAACGCATGGATCATCCCGGGAACGGAGGACCTGAGACCGTATATCACGGCGAAGGACAAGAAGCAGAAATGGCTCATGGGTACGGCCGGGATGGCAATTGTTGCCGCATTGCTTTCCGGCGTGATGACGCTGATTTTGTAAAAGAGCAGGAGATGATAATGAAACTTGGAATCGCAGGAAGACTATTCCCCCTCATGTTCAGCAAAGTTGTTTACGGATATACTGCCAAGGCAGTTCCGGAACTGAATATACGGGAGTTTAAGAAAAAGCACAGGAAAGAATACGAGGCGATGGTTGGGAGAACGCCCTCCGTCGGTTCGATGAAGGACAACATGTTCGCACCGGTGATGTATCTTGCCTGCTACGGATTTTCCTATTACAAGGCGGATCCGGACCATATCACGATGGAAGTCTTTGATGGAATGATCGACGCTCTCTGCAAAAGCGACATGATGAAGCGCTTTTATAAGGGGAAGAACTGTTTTGACCCAAAAGAGATCGACAAATACGTCCGCGGATCGGAAAGGTCCAAAAAGAGAGAGTATCCGATGGACTGGGTCTTCGATTTTTCCTATGACCTTTCGGTTCCGGAATACTTTGTGACGCATCGTGAATGCGGCGTCTGTAAGATCGGACAGCAGGAAGGTTTGATGTTCCTGACGCCCCATATGTGTGTGATGGATTACCCGACTATCGAGTATAAGGGAGGAAAGCTTCTTCGAACGAAAACACTAGGTGCCGGCGGAGATTGCTGCGATTTCCATGTAGTAAAAGGGAGCAAATAATGAAGTATCATATTGAGAAAAACACTGTCCAGGAGACGCTGGTCATTCCGCTTTTCGGAAGACTGGTCTGTTCCGAGCGTTTTCCGGAACTGTTTTCAGATCCTGAGGCGAAGCGGATCTGTGACAGCCTGGACTATGATTTTGCAGAGAAACGAAAGAAAATGGAGTCTGCGGCAGGACTTTTCGGTGCCTTAGAGGTGGCACAGCGCCAATATGACCTGCGCTGTGAAGTGGAGATGTATCTGAAGGATCACCCGAAAGCGGCTGTGGTGAATCTCGGATGCGGCCTGGACGATACCTTCTCAAAGGTCGATAACGGCGAGTGCAAGGGGTATAACATCGACCTGCCGGATGTGATCAAAGTGCGGAATGACCTTCTTCCGGCCGGCGAGCGGGAAACGAATCTTGCCTGTGATCTGAATGACTATTCCTGGATGGACAGGATCGATGCATCAGGCGGCGCAGTCTTTTTTGCAGCAGGTGTATTCTATTATTTCAGGACAGAAGATGTGAAAAAGCTGTTTCAGGCTATGGCAGAGCGCTTTCCCGGAAGTGTGCTTGTCTTCGATTCCTGCAACAAGCGCGGCGCCGGTCTGATGCGGAAGACCTGGCTGAAAGAGGCGGGGATCACCGACGTCAGTGCCTTTTTCTCCCTGGAGGATGAGGCAGAACTTTCAGGATGGAGCGACCGATTCGCCTCTGTCACAGCAAAAAGCTATATGCGCGGATATCGGGATATCTATGGAAGTGTAGGCCTGCTTCATAAGCTGATGATCCGCTTCTGTGACGGACTTGTCAGAATGAAGATCATAAAGATCGTTTTCAGAGGATAAACGAATGACACGAAAAGATCAGATCAAAAGTGCCTATAAGCTGACGGGCGGCCATGCGAGTTTCTATGACGGGATGATGACCTATTCCACAATTCCAGGAAAGGCGATCTGTCGGATCGTCTGGAACATGGACGGGGAAAAGAACCTTCAATACCTTGAAAAGGCCTTATCCGGCATTCCGGAAGACTTTTCCGGAAAACTGCTGGAGGTCCCGGTTGGGACCGGCGTGCTTACCATGCCTGTTTACCGGGAATTGCCGGATGCGGATATCACCTGTCTGGATTATTCAGAGAATATGATGGCATCGGCACAGGAAAAGGCCAAGGCTGTCGGGATCAGTAATATCAACTTCCTGCAGGGAGACGTCGGAGCATTGCCCTTTGAGGATGAAAGTTTTGACATCGTGCTGTCCCTCAACGGCTTTCACGCTTTCCCGGACAAAGAGGCCGCTTACCGTGAGACATTCAGGGTACTGAAGCCGGGCGGGATCTTCTGCGGTTGTTTTTACGTACAGGGCGGCTGTAAACGGACGGACTGGTTCATTAGGCATCTGTATCAGCCTAAGGGATTCTTCACCCCACCTTATGAAACAGAGCAGAGTCTGCGCAGGCGGCTTTCAAAGCTTTACAAGGAAGCAGAAGTCACCATGGTGGAAGGAATGGGGTGCTTTTGCTGCAGGAAATAGTCCTTTGAGGTCAACGCGAACAAGAAAGGGAAAGATAATGAAAGCAGATTACAAAAACTGGATGCCGAAAGGAATGGTAGCTTCATTTATCGGAGGCACCGCCGGAGCCCTGGCCATAGTGCCGGCTGCAAAACTCCTGATGCCGGAGGGACCGGCAAAGACCGTTGGTGCAAGGAGTACGCATCCTTCAACATGCCCCTCTGCGAGAATAATGCCCGAGCAGAAAGCGTAGAAAATGTCAGTTTCCGCCAGGGAGACGCCACTCACTTGGATTTCCCGGATGAGACCTTTGACGCAGTTGCCAGCAATTACGTCTACCACAACATTCCGTCCAAAGACCGTCAGGCGATCCTGTTGGAGACATTGCGTACCCTGAAAAAAGGCGGGACATTTACCATTCATGACATCTTCTCTGAGGTAAAATATGGAGACATGCAGTCCTTCATTAAAAAGCTGAAAGAAATAGGGTATGAAAAGGTCGATCTGATCGATACAACAGACGGGAAATGGATCCAAAAGAGCGAGGCAGGATGGATGGGACTTTCGGGATCGGCGTTGCTGACGGGTACCAAATAACCTCAGGCGATGCAATAGATTAAAGTATGAATCAAAAAGCTCCCGGTCGTCGGCGTGAAACCGATAGCCGGGAGTCTGCGGTGTGGTGGGCCAGAATAAGTGAACCGGGGGGCTGTCCCTTGGTTCATGGCTCACGCTTTTTCAAGGGTGTCATTTTTGGTCAACAGATACAGGCAGTATTGATTCATGCTGATTCCCTCGGCCTTGGAATGCTCAGCAAGAGAACGATGAAGACTCTTGGGAATCCTTAGCTTAAACTGACCAGAGTATTCTTCCAATGATATAGGTTCATTAATCGTGTTGCCATCTTCTAAGGCCGCTGTTAACCACTCTCTCTTGGCATCCAGAACATTTCGCACTGTTTCTTCCAGCGAATTTCCTACAGTTATGCATCCTGGCAGTTCAGGGTATCTGGCAATATATCCTCCCTCATCAAGGTCAGGAACGATTTCCAGTTTATATGGCAGATTCACATAGTAGTCAATCGTTTTCATTCGCATTCTCCTCTTCCACCACTTCTCGAACCATTTCTACATAGATACGTTTAATTGGCTCATGTTTTGGAATTGTAATTGGATTCTTGCCCGGTTTTCGGAATGTGTAATGACTGCTTCCGCTCTTTGGGGCATTGATAGTATATCCGTAGCTTTCCAGTATTTTTCGCAGTTCCGTAAACCTCATATCTGTAGATAATGAGCAGACACGATTGATCAGCTTATCCCATTTGGACATATACTTCTCCTGTTATTATAGTTGGTGTCATATATGGTGTCAATATTTACCCTGTTATCAAATAATAGCTGATACATATACTATTTCTGCTTTTTATGCTTGGTTTTAGTCTTGCGTTTCCTGCGACTATACATCGGTCCTTTTTCCCAGCATTTAAGCAATTCCCTGGCTGTGAATGGGAGATCCTTGTATCCATTTTCTTTCAACAATTCGATGATAAATTTCGTATCTGCCTTGTCGGAGCCATATGAGTCTTTCCATATTTCGAACGCCAGTGTATCAAGCAGTTTTATGAATGATTTGTTTTCTTTCATCCACTTTTCAATGACGAGTTCTTTCGCTGCCCTTTCTCTATCCTTCGATTTATCTCTATTCTTGTAAGACCAACCGGCATATGCTTTTTGAGCAGTCTTGTATCCATATCCCTGAGCATCATCAACAATGCTGCCGTTTTCCGTGTCTTTGATCACATACCGTATTTCGTGATTTACCAAGTCAAATTCATCCACAGGTTTATGCGTAACAGTTATTGCCACCGCTTTATATTTTTTATCCATTTTACTGCCTCCAAATCGGGTGTTGTGTTGCTTTCAATTTCAATGACTTATAGAATATATCCATCGGATACATTTAATCTTAAAAGAAGTAACCAATGGATACCATTCTAGCGTATCCACTGGTTACAGTCAATGTAAAAATATGGAGATTAGTGTAATGGAAACATCATTCTTACCTGATAGACTAAAGAAAATACGTGAAGGAAGAGGCTTGAATAAAGCGGAGGCAGCAAGGCTTCTGAATCTATCTAAAATGGGATATCAGCGCTATGAAACAACTGCAAGGATTCCGTCTTATCAGACAATCGTATTCATGGCGCAAAAGCTTGCTACATCACCTGAATATCTAATTGGCCTTACGGATGATCCCGAACCAAAGGAATTAATAATATCCAAAGAATCAGACCCTGAATTATTCTCAATGGTCAGATATATCATCAGCGCAGATCATCCTGTCAGAGACAGGCTTCTTGCTTACTATAAAAGAATAATAGAAGAATAGTACCATAGAAAATGTCAGCTTCCGTCAGGGAGACGCTACGTACCTGGATTTTCAGGATGAGACTTCAAAAAGCTCCCGGTCGTCGGCGTGAAACCGATAGCCGGGAGTTTTTCAATCACTTACTCAGCGCATTTTGCAGTGATGCAGGATCAAGGATTTCAATGGTGGGCGGATCGTAGGTTATGATTCCGTCCGCCTCCAGTTTTTTCAGTTCCCGATGTAGGGAAGAACGTGAAACGTTCATGATCATTGCCCAATTGGAGACAGAATCCGGTATCCTGATCACATTGCGGCCTGACTGTCTGGCATGGATCAAAAGATAGTACGCAGCTTTTTGTGCGATCCCGCTATAGGAGAGCATTTCCAAACGCTGCTGCAGCATGTAGGCCGTGGTAGCAAGTTCGGTCATGAAGTTCTTCATGATACGCAGATCCTTTTGCAGGAGCAGAAGGACATCCTCACGGCGGAAGATCATGACCGCGGCCGGTTCCAGTGAGACAATATCACAGGGATACTTCTGACCCTGGGAAAATACAGCAGCGGGCCCGATCAGTTCGCCGGGATTTCGGATGGAAACATTGATCTGGCTTCCGTTCGGAAACGGCTTCTGTGCCTGCACGCGTCCCTTCAGAATAATGCCGATCCTGTCTGCATCCTCCATCAAATGAAATACGGTCTCGCACTTGTCATAGCGAACAATATGATGCGGCACAGTTTCAAGAATGTCGCGCAGTTCCTTTGCCGGGACACCTGAGAACAGAGCGCTGTTTTCAAGTACAGAATAATTCATTGCCTTTTCTCCCCTCCGCTTGGTAATCTGATTCAATTATACAGAAGAATTGTTTCATGGTGTATCTGTGGATACAGTTTTCTGGGAACAACATAATTATAATCGGATCAGAACAAGAAAGGAGGACTTCACAATGGTTAGAAAGATCATTCGAATAGACGAGGAAAAATGCAACGGGTGCGGGCTCTGCGCAGAGGCCTGCCACGAAGGGGCTATCGATATCGTAGACGGCAAGGCGAAACTCATGCGGGAGAATTTCTGTGACGGGTTTGGCGATTGTCTGCCGAACTGCCCGACCGGAGCAATCACATTTGAAGAGCGAGAAGCGCCTGCCTATGACGAGGCAGCAGTAAAGAAAGCACAGGAGGCAAAGAAAATGGAGGAAATGAAACACGAGCATCATGAGCGCGGATGTCCCGGTTCAAGGATGATGCAGTTTGCGCATAACGAAGAAGACAATTCACCGGTCACCACAACAAATCCGGTCTCCCGTCTTGCTCAGTGGCCCTGCCAGATTAAGCTGGTCCCTACGCAGGCGCCTTTCTTTGACGGAGCAAAGCTGCTGATCGCCGCTGACTGCACGGCTTACGCCTATGCCAACATGCATGAGGAATTCATGCGCGGCAAAGTCACGATCATCGGCTGCCCGAAGCTGGATGCTGTGGACTATACGGATAAGCTGACGCAGATCATCCGGGACAATGAAATTAAGAGCGTGACCATCGTCCGCATGGAAGTTCCCTGCTGCGGCGGACTCCAGAGGGCGGCAGAGAATGCGCTCAGAAACAGCGGTAAATTTATCCCGTGGCAGGTAGTGACGATCTCCCGGGACGGCAGGATTTTGGACTAGATTTCCCGGGATGGCAGAGTCTTGGGTTAAGGAGAATCTTAGACTAAGGAGGATTCATCATGGAGTGGAAAGATAAGATTAATTTGTTCAAGAAGATTGATGTAAGAGGTATTCAGGGCAATTTCTTTCAGGGCATCAAGAGGCAGGCGATGCAGCTTCCGGCCGGAAACGGGCTGGAAATCGTTCAGTCTTTTGACCCCATTCCCCTGTATGAAGTAATGGAAGGATTGGGCTATGAGCATTTCACCGAACAAAAGGGAGATGCGGAATTCCATGCTTACTTCTATCGTAGAGAAGTAAAGCAGGAGGAGAAGGACATTCCGATGCGGCCGGCGGCGCTGACCAACATGCCGCTGATCGACGAGAAGCTCGGCAATATCGCCGTGAATTTCTGGGACCTGACGTGGAACGACGAGCATCGTCATCTGCCCTACGAGATCCGGCTTCTTCTTTCCCTCACCAATGCTGTCGGAGCGGGAAGGATGCGCCAGGCGACCCGCGAACTGGTGAAGGCATACATCCACGGGCTGGACAGCGCTGCATTGGATGACGTGTTCGAACTTTTGGCATGGAACCAGGGTATTGGCTATTTCAGTTCCGAGATTGGTCCGTCCACATTGTTTGCTGCCTACAAGACCATCAAAAATATGGAGAAGCAGGGCAGGGCGCGCAGCGAGATCTGCGAGATGCTCAAGGAGAAGTTCGGGGAGAAGAATCCGGATGTGAGAGTTTAACATTACTTTACGAAAAGGGCCATCGGCCCTTTTTCGATTTTTTGATCAAGACTTGACTCATCTTTTTTTTGACGTATAGTTAGATTAATCTAACGTTTGCGATGGAGGTCCTTCATGAAAAAGCAAGTATTCAGAGTAAACTCCGATGGATTTAACGGAGCTTGGTATCTGGCTCCCGTAAAGAGCAGCAGAGGGCTAATCATCATGCTCGGTGACAGCTCGGAGGATCACATGGCCAGGACCGGGGCGAAATGGCTGCATGAACAGGGTTTGCATGTGATGGCAATGATAAAAGTCATGTGGCTGGTCATGGGAGGCGCGGTGAAAGCATCGCTTCCTGTCCTCGGAATCAGCGATCCTGAAACCTTCTGGAAAGAAGCAAAAAAGATATACCGAAGAGAAATGGACAGGCTGCCCGAATACGGACCAAATGACATACTGAAAGTGAACCTTGCGCACGCCGTCATGCTCAGTGCGGTGTATGAAGCCTGTGACCCCAAACCGGATATAGATGCGCTGACAAAGTTTTACAGAGAGTTCTTCCTCCGGCAAAGGATTATCATTGCTGCCTTAAAGAAGAGGGATATGCTGAAGCCTTCTGAGGTCAAAAGACAGATCGCGATCGGTGAAAGGAGCCAAAACGCCACGCACCCGTTTACATGGCAGTTCAAGGTTCAGGTCGAGGATGAGAATCGATATACTGCCGTTTTCACCAGATGCGGCATATATGATTATCTGAACAGCCGGGGAATGGCACATATCGCACCGGCTATGTGTGCGATCGATTACCTGTTTGGAGAATGCAGTAATCACTGGTTCCTGCGTGAGTCCACGATCGCAACAGGAGGAGAAGTTTGTGATTGCCGCTATGTCAGCAAAAAAGCTTCGACTTCGGAAGAGATTCGCCGCTCAAAAGAGAACAAAAGAGCGGAAGCTATACGCGGCGGACGTAAAGAGTTTTGACAAGGCCAACTTCAAAACAGTTATTGACTACCTAACGAACGTTAGGTAAAATTGGTAATGTAATTGAATCACTATTTTGGATAAAGGGCGATGAGTATGGAAAAGAGCAACACACGGGAAGAAATACTGGAGGCAGCGCTGGATCTCTTTGCGGTCAACGGATATGAAGCAACCAGTATCTCGCAGCTCGCTGATGCGGTAGGAATCCGTAAAGCATCCCTTTACAGTCACTTTGCCAACAAGCAGGACATTCTGGATACTGTCGTCGAAACCGTTCTGAAAGGATATGCTGATCATTCGATTTTTGTACGCGCTGACTGGGACGATCCGGAATTCACAAAAGATAAAACCGGCATGACTGCAGAAGATGTGGCAAAGCTCATTCAGGGACAGATGCGCTATATTCTGCATGACCCTCATATCAGTAAGGGCAGAAAATTGCTCATGATCGAGCAGTTCCGCAACAAAGAACTGGCGGAACTCCAGACGAAGCAGAATTACGAAGACGTATTGAAATATTTTGAGGGAATGATGCGCTTTCTGATCCGTGAAGGAACTTTGAAAAATACAGACACCGGGATTATGGCTGCGCAGTTTTCGTCCCCGATCACCGTCTGGATCAATCTGTGCGACCGTGAACCGAAGCGGGAAGATGAAGTAATGGATCTGGTCAGGAAACATGTGATGCAGTTTTTTGAAGTCTATCATAAATGAAGCCTTTAAATGAGGGTTTAGAATAGCCGGTCAGATCGGAGACGGCTGACCGGTTTTCTTTCACACACCAGGCTAACGAACGATAGGATGCTGAAGATGGATCGACGATGAAAAAGAATAAGGGGGGCGGCCGCAATGAGTAACAAAGCGCTTGTCGTGATCGACATACAGAATGATATAACAAAGCATTACAGGGATATTATTAATTGGAAATTAAGCTTATTGACAAATCTAACTTCACCCGCGATTCACTGAAAGGCTTTCGGCGGTATCAGGAAGTGAAGAATGTGTACCGTCTGAAGGATGGAAATATGACACTGGTTTGCAATCCCTTCACTGAGGATTGGGATGCTGCACGCCTCCTGCAAAAAGCTGAGGAGATTCTCAAGGGGAAATATGTAACCTACTGTGCATTTGAGAAAAACTGTGTGGTCGGCGAGATTATCGAAACGGCGCGTAAAACCCCGGCCGACCATGGTCGTCCGCGGGATACAAGCGCCTCATAGCCGCGTCAGCGGCGTCTTTTCTTACTGTACCTTCCGGTCTTTTCGTATTTGCGCCTGTGTTCCTCCGTCTGCTGGGAGTCTATGTATTCCCTGACCTT
>Ga0256407_10007340_pt1 | contig 16654 bp, 11 predicted proteins | sample RumenRJG_04DNA_FD_193489 | JGI IMG/M metagenome (GOLD analysis project Ga0256407, IMG submission 193489) | Bovine rumen microbial communities from Lethbridge, Alberta, Canada - RJG_04 | ecosystem: Host-associated > Mammals > Digestive system > Stomach > Rumen | place: Canada: Alberta...
ATCCGTCTTGGTCTTTGTTGATTAATGAATTTCCTAAATGCTCACAGACTATTTATCAGCACGGAGCAACAATCGCTAAATACAAAATTCAGCAGGCGGTTAAGGAAAAAGACGTTAAAAAACGTGAATTATGGATTGATACTTTGATGATGGTTTATGACCTTAGAATCAAGTATTTTGCTGCAACGAGCAAGAATTACGGTGAGGCTTATCTTTTGGGTCGTAAAGGTGTAGACCTTTTGAAATATCGTAAAAATCCTATTGAAGAGCCTTATAATATTTTGATTAAAGCTATTGATTTAGGTGGTAACAATAGTGAAATTGCGGTTATTCAAACGGCAATGCAGTCTGTTTCGGCAATGTTTGACGAAAGCAAAATCGATGCAGCGGTAGTTGTTGATAAATATTTGCAGTTCAGTGATATTCTTAATGCAAAGAAAACTGCTTTCAGCGATGCTGTGGAAAAAGCAACTGATGCAAAGGTAAAAGAAGAGGCTGAAAAGAATCTTGCTGATACCAAACAAGTTCAGGCAGCTGTAGACCAAATGTTTTCAACGAGCAAAGCAGCAGAATGTACATCGCTCAACAAAGCTTTTGAAGCAAGATTCAATGCTAATCCTAGTGATGTAGAACTTGCTGAAAAAATCGTTAAAATTTTTGACGCAAAGGGTTGTACCGACCTTCAGCTTTACGAAAATGCTACGGCAAAACTTATTGAAAACAAACCTTCGGAACTCTCTTGCTACAATTTCGCCAAAATGTTGGAGAAAAAAGGCAAAGATGATGATGCTATCAAATATTACGAACAGGCTATCGGATTTTCAGCAACCGATACTATGAAAGCTGTTTACAATTATGCACTTGCAAGAATTTACAAAGGCAAAAATCAAGTAAGCACTGCACGTACATACGCCCGCAAAGCTATCGAACAAAAATCAAATTTCGGTCTTCCGTATATTTTGATTGCCGTTATGTACGGTCAGAATCCTGTAGGAGAAGATCATTTTGAGAAATCAAAAACATATTGGGTTGTAATTGACAAACTTCAAAAGGCAAAACAAGTAGATCCCTCTGTTGCAACCGAAGCTCAGAAATTGATTAATCAGTATGCTGGTTCGTGTCCTAAGAAAGAGGAAGCTTTCATGCACTCTATCACCCCCGGCACTTCAGTATCTGTAGGCGGTTGGATTGGTGAAACCACAACAGCAAGATTTTAGTGTTTTTTATTGTTTTATCCCTGTCCGGACGAATAATCCGGCGGGGATTTTTTTTCATTATGATGAAACGGATATTTTATTTTTTCCTTCCCGGATTATTTTTCACGGCTTGTTCGCAACAAGTTGATACTCTTAATAGTTACAACGTTGATGAAACTTTTGCGGATTTGTCCGTAACGGATTTGAAAACCTCGTATTATTCTGGGCATAGTTTGCAATCTCAGATTACGGCTCCTATTGTGGACGATTATGAAACTACAGAGCAGCCTTACATGGAGTTTCCACAAGGTGTCAAAGTTGTTTTTTATGACGAGCAACTCAAGGAGGAAAGCGTTTTGACTGCGGATTATGCTGTTTATTATTCCAAAAAAAAGCTTTGGGAGGCACGCAAAAATGTTGTTGTAAAAAACGATCAGGGTGCAAAACTTTTAACTGAACAGCTTTTTGGCGATGAAGTTCATAAAAAGATATTTTCGGTAAAAAAAGTTACCGTTATCGACCCTGATTCTACCGTTATTGTGGGAAAACAAGGTTTTGAATCCGATATGGCATTCAGAAATTATAAATTTTTGGACGTAAACGGCGTTGTAAACTTAAATAATCAATACGGTGAAACCATTCAAGGCGACAGCCTTAAAAATCAAAATATCGAATAAAAAAAGCATGAAAACAAGACAAGGAAAATGGGGGGCAATGGAAATTTTATGGATATGTTTTTTTGTCCTTTGTTTGCTTTTAGCGGTTTTGATTACCGTTAAAAGCGGATTTTCGGAGGCTCTCGTGATGTATATTTGCAGCGGGGTATCGTTTCTGATGTTTTATTGGCGGCGGTCTTTGCGCAAGAGCGAAGAGAAAAAAGGTTTGAGATAAAGAAGAAAAAAACCGTAAATTTTTCGTTAGAGAAATTTACGGTTTTTCTTTTTTTTTTAATAATTGTTCAAAGCGTTGCCCTCTGAGTCGCAGAAGTCATATTTTATAAAGCCGTAATCTGAGTCGGCGAATATTTTTATTATGACTTTATATTTCAACATCCATTTTAGGCGCAGAGAAAAAATACCTTTTTTCAGATACGCTGCAACAATGGGGTTCACTCTGAGAATCAATTTTTTTTTGATATTGTTTTGGGTCAAAATATTTTTTAGCGTGTCCTCTATTTCGTCTTCAAGAAGCAGAGTTGAAGTTATTTCTCCCGTACCACCGCAGCACGGACAAGTTTCCATTGTGGACATTTTCATTTCAGGGCGTACTCTTTGCCGCGTTATTTGCATAAGACAAAATTTACTTAGAGGCAGAATATTGTGTTTGGTTCTGTCTGCGGCCATAATTTCGCGCATCTTGTCGTAAAGAGCCTTTTTGTTTTCGTTTTTGTGCATATCGATAAAATCGACTACGATAATACCGCCTATGTCCCTAAGCCTTAATTGTCTTGCTATTTCGTCAGCAGCTGCAAGATTTACCTCTAAGGCGTTGGCTTCTTGATCTACGTTGCTTGCCCTGTTACCGCTGTTTACGTCTATCACGAAGAGTGCTTCGGTGTGTTCCATAATAAGGTAAGCACCGTTTTTGAAAGTTACCGTTTTTCCGAAAAGGGTTTTTATTTGTTTGTTAATATTAAAATATCTGTCAAAAACCGAAACCTTGTCGGTATCAAGTTTTACGATTTTTTCCTTTTCGGGGGCAATATTGCATATAAATGTCTTTGCTTCATGATATATTGCGGGATCGTTTACAACCACACTATTGAATGAGTTGTTCAGGGTATCGCGTAATATAGTGGACGTAGCGTCCATTTCACCCGCCAGCAATTTAGGCGGAACGCCGCCCGCCATTACGCGGCACGCCGTTTCCCATTTTTCGACTAATGATTTTATTTCGCCGTCAAGAACGGCTACTCTGCGGTTTTGAGCCTCAGTTCTTACGATAATTCCGTAATTTTTAGGCTTAATAGATTGAATCAACTGACGGAGTCTTTCCCGTTCTTCTTTTGATTTAATCTTTTGAGATACTGACACTTTGTCGGAAAAAGGCAATAAAACCAAGTTTCTTCCGGCGATTGAAATTTCAGAGGTCAGTCTCGGACCTTTGGTCGATATGGGTTCTTTACTGATTTGAACAACCACTCTTTGACCCGAAGAGAGTTGTTCGCTAATTTTGCCCTTTTTGTTAATCTCGGGCATCAGACTGATAGATTGAAGAGGTTGGGAATTTTTGGGATTGTCAATAGCCGTTTGCACGTATTTGTGAAGCGACGAGAACTGTGGACCCAAATCCTGATAATGTAAGAACGCATCTTTTTCGTAACCTACATCTACAAAGGCTGCATTAAGAGCCGGCATTATTTTTTTTACTTTACCTAAGTAAATATCTCCGACGCAAAAGTGCTGATTCCTTTTCTCTTTGTGTATTTCCACCAACTGCTTGTCTTCAAGCAGTGCAAGTACAATTTCCGACTCAGTTGCGTTAATCACTAAATCGTTGTTCACTTCCAATACAGAGTGTTAAGAATTATACTTAAAAATTTCCGTAAAATAGTAAAAAAGAGCCCGCCTAAAAAAAATTATCGGCGCAGCTCCCTTTTTCATTTTGTAATGAACAGACGCTTAACTTCTTAGAGTCCTATTTTTTCTTGTGTCTGTCCTTGCGCAAACGTTTTTTACGTTTGTGCGTAGCCATTTTGTGGCGTTTTCTTTTTTTTCCGCTCGGCATTTTGTTATTATTTTTAAAATGTGATACTTAAATAATTTATTTCTTTTTATTTTTTCTTTTTGTTGTCCTTAACCTCGCTTACAAAAACTTTAGAAGGTTTGAAAGCCGGAATGTTGTGTTCAGGAATAACAATGGTAGTGTTTTTCGAGATGTTTCTTGCTGTTTTTTTAGCTCTCGTTTTGATGATGAAACTACCGAAACCTCTGAGATAAACATTGTTTTTCTCTACCAAAGATTCTTTGATAGTATCCATAAAAGCTTCAACTGCTTTTTGAACAGTTACTTTCTCGATTCCCGTATTTTTGGAAATCTCGTTTACGATGTCTGCTTTTGTCATTGTTAATATTTTTTTTAATTAATTTTTTACTTATTTTTGACTTGCAAATATACGAGTTTTATTTGATATAGAAAATTTTTTTGCATTTTTTTTTTCAGAAATATTTGTATTTCAGGCAAATAAAAAGGTGATATAAAGTTAATGTTTTGAAAATCAGTTTTTTAACCCCCTAAAAAATAAAAAAGACGGCCTTAATTAAGACCGTCTCAAACATTTATCTCATATCGTTGAGCTCTGCGCCGGGGTATTTGCTTTCTTCGTAAATAAACAAATTATCGGGCATTGCAACGTTAGGTTTGTAATCAAGTATTTCAATAATTTGGTCGCTGCCGTTTTTGAACTTGATGTCAATACTGTAAATTTGAGTTGTGGCTTTATCAACGATAAGTTCTATAGTGTGAAATTCTTTGCCTTTAGGCGATTCGGGATACAAATCTATAACATAACAATTTTTCTTAACCGTTGAGACTTTTCCGTCGGCTTTGATTCTGATTTGTTTTTGTTCTTCGCCTTTCAAAGTGTATTTGAAACCTTTTTCGTAAAGTGAGAAAATTTTAGTCGGATTGCTGACGATAGACTCTTCCGTTTCATCAACTGCGCTTACTGTGATTTCGTTAGCGTCTTTGGAATAAGTCCAAGTATCAGTTCCGTTAGAAAAAATTTCCGTACCTTGGAGAATTAGTTTATATTTATTATTACCTTTAATAAACATATAGCCTTGTTTGGTATCTTTGGTTTTTTCGGCTTTGTTCTCGAGTGTCCAATCGAAAGTTGCTCTTAACGATTGATAACTTTGAGTTGTTGTTGAAATTTTTTCCAACACTTTTTTTGCTGCCGGGTCATGAGTTTCTTTGTTTTGAGCCATTGAGGGTGCTGCTAAAGCTGCCGTCAAAAACATAGCCGTAATAATTCTGATAACTTTCATTTTTATAATATGTTTTTTTTGTTTGTTAATAAATTCATCTGTTTTGATTGTTGCAAATTAGTTTCGTCTTTGAATATTTTTTTATAAAGATCTGTCTAAATTTTCCAAAAACTGCATTAAAGCATATTCCGAATCGATATTTACGCTTCGAGCTTTGGAGCCTTCGTTAGGACCGACAATTCCTGCGGCCTCAAGTTGATCCATAATTCTTCCCGCGCGGTTGTAACCGATTTCAAGTTTTCTTTGCAACATAGAAGTACTGCCTTGTTGCGAGAGAACGATAATTTTGGCGGCCTCTTCAAAAAGTGAATCACGTTTTGAAAGGTCTACGGGTTCAGAGCCGTCAGGAGCTTCAATATCGGGTTCTGGCAGTTCGTATGTTGTCGGATAACCGCGTTGCGACCCGATAAATTCAGTGATTTTTTCAAGTTCTGGTGTGTCGATGAATGCGCATTGGAGTCGTGTTAAATCCGAGCCGTTTGAAATAAGCATATCACCGCGACCGATTAAGTGGTTTGCTCCCGGGCAGTCAAGAATTGTTCTTGAGTCCATCATACTTGATACTTTAAACGCAATTCTCGTCGGGAAGTTTGCTTTAATTAAACCCGTAATGATGTTGGTTGTCGGTCTTTGCGTTGCAACTATCAAATGTATGCCGATGGCACGTGCTAATTGCGCAATTCTTGCAATAGGTTTTTCGATTTCTTTGCCCGCCGTCATAATCAAATCCGCAAACTCGTCGATTATAACAACGATGTACGGCAAAAATCTGTGTCCGTTTTCGGGGTTGAGTCGGCGTGAAATAAATTTTGCATTGTATTCTTTTATGTTTCTGACCTTTGCCTCTTTCAATAAGTCGTAACGGTTGGTCATCTCAACGGTAAGAGAATTCAACGTTTCTTTTACTTTATCAACATCCGTTATGATTGCTTCTTCGCTTTCGGGCAGTTTGGCAAGATAATGTTTTTCTATATTATTATAAAGTGTAAGTTCTACTTTCTTGGGATCCACTAACACAAATTTTACCTCAGCGGGGTGCTTTTTGTAAAGTATTGACGCGATGATTGCATTAAGTCCGACCGATTTACCTTGACCTGTTGCACCGGCAACAAGAAGGTGCGGACATTTGGTTAAATCCATTACAAAGCATTCGTTGCTGATGGTTTTACCTAAAGCAATCGGCAGTTCGTATTTGCTGTTTTGAAACGCCGGAGATACGATTAGCGATGACATCGAAACGATAACAGGCTTTTTGTTCGGCACCTCGATTCCGACCGTACCTTTTCCCGGCATCGGGGCAATAATTCTTATGCCTAAGGCCTCAAGACTTAACTGAATGTCATCTTCCAAATTTTTAATTTTAGAAACCCTGATTCCGGCAGCCGGAACGATTTCATAAAGCGTTACCGTAGGACCGATGGAGGCTTTTATTTTGTCAATTTTAATTTTGAAATTTTTAAGAGCCTCAACGATTTTGGTTTTGTTTTCAATAAGTTCGCTTTTGCTGACGGATTCTTCCGAGGTTTCGTATTTGTTTAGAAGTTCCACGGGCGGAAGTTTATAATCCGAAAGTTCTTTCGTAGGATCGTACGGCGGCAACGAATTGATATAATCAAGTGCAACATCTTTGTTGGTTTCGACCTCTAACGCAAGCGAATCTCCATTGTTATTTTGCTGATTCTCTGTGGGTTGAGCGGAAGTTTCGGAAACTTCTCCTTCTTGATGATTTTCTTCATTGACCTCAGTTTGAGGTTCGATATATTCTTCTGTTTTTTTCGTCGTGTCCTCAACGTCAAAGTCAAGTAAAGTATCCTCTTCGATGGAATGTTGTTTGCCGTCATCAGTTAAAACAAAATGCTCTTTTGATTGGCTTTGTTGCTGTTGTAAATTATCTGAAGACTGTTTTTGCTCAATATTTTCAAACGGAATTTTTTGCTGAACACCGCTGTCATCGCCTTTGAAAATATTTTTAATGAATGAAATCGGTGATTTTTTCTCTTGTGAGTTTTCCGTTTCGGTTTTAACAGCGGAGTTTATCGGTGAGTTCAACATTCCGCCTTCGTCCTCGTCATAAACATAATCCGTTGTGTTAACATTATTTGTAGCGTTAGTTGCAGGTCTTGAATACGGATTTTTGATTTTGTTTTCTTGACTTTTCGTCATCGACTTAGCATAAAGATTTGCCGTTTTGATAGCCGATTTTAAATTCTTATGCTTGGTGAAATCGTCAATGAAAATTTTAACCCAATTCATTGAATTCTTTTTAGTCATAAGAATTATTGTTCCGGCAACGATTAAAAGGAAAATCAGCGTACCGAATTTTCCTAAAATCGATTCCAACCAATAATCAGTTTCATATCCGAAAACTCCGCCCAAAAAGAAGAAACCGTCGCCGAAAAGAAATGCCAAAAAAACCGATGACCAAACCGTCCAAACGATAGTATTTTTAACGGTTTTCCAAAACGGTACGGGCTCGAATTTCAAGATTTTGAACGCAGACAGCGCACACAAAAAAATGAATGAAAACGACGGAATACCGAATAAATTATGAATAAAAATCTGTGCTAACGCCGCACCGAATTTACTGCCCCAGTTTTCAACCAAAATGTCGCTGTCGCCGAGATAGCGTAGCATACCGATTTCAAATTTAGACTGGTCTTCTTTCCATGTGAAAAGAAATGATATAAAGCCGATTAACATTAAAATCGAGGTCAGTACCAGCAACAAAGCAAAAACAAATTTTACTCTGTCGTCTTTGCACCAGTTAATAAATTTTGTTACAGGCGATTCGTATTCAGTTGCTTTTTTCCGTCCCATTTTTCACTTTAATATAATTTTGCGCAAAAGTAAAAATTAAATTACAAATATAAAAATTTATTTTCTGCCTTCTAATGCCGCCTGAAATTCAAACATTTGGTCGCGTAATTGTGCTGCCAAAACAAAATCAAGTTTTTTAGCTGCTTTTTCCATTTCTGTTTTTGTCTGCTTGATAAGATTTTCCAAATCACGTTTCGAGAGAAAACGGATTTCGTATTCTTGATCGTCAGAGGTTTTTATGCGGCTTTTTTCCGGAAGTTTCTCCTCTGGAGTCTCCGGTTTTGTGAGTATAAGATTGTTGTCTTTTTTAATCTGACGCGGAGTAATGTTATGGTCTTTGTTGTATTGAATTTGAATGTTTCTGTGCCGTTTGGTCTCTTCAATCGTCGTTTTCATTGAATCGGTGATTTTGTCAGCATACATGATAACGTGTCCGTTGATATTTCTTGCTGCTCTTCCGGCGGTTTGAGTCAGCGACCTTGCAGAACGCAAAAAACCCTCTTTGTCCGCATCAAGAATGGCTACTAACGAAACCTCAGGCAAGTCCAAACCCTCTCTCAAAAGGTTTACTCCGACCAAAACATCAAACATTCCTTTCCTTAAACCGTCCATAATTTCAATCCTTTCCAAAGTATCGACATCGCTGTGGATATAACGGCAGCGGACGTTCATTTTGTCAAGATATTTGGTTAATTCTTCCGCCATACGTTTGGTAAGTGTCGTAACCATAACTCTTTCGTCCCTTTCCACAACTTTTTGAATTTCATTCATTAAATCGTCAATTTGATTTTCTGTGGGGCGGACATCAATCGGCGGGTCAAGAAGTCCCGTGGGACGAATCATTTGTTCAACGACAACGCCTTCGCATTTTTCCAATTCATAATCGGCGGGTGTTGCGCTCAGATATATCGTTTGATGTGTTAATTCTTCAAATTCGGCAAATTTCAGCGGACGGTTGTCCAAAGCGGCAGGCAGCCTGAAACCGTATTCCACAAGATTAACTTTTCTGCTGCGGTCGCCGCCGAACATCGCATGAATCTGTCCTAAAGTTACATGGCTTTCGTCAATTACCGTTATAAAATCATCGGGAAAATAATCTATAAGACAGAAAGGTCTTGTGCCGGGTTTGCGTCCGTCGAAATAGCGTGAATAGTTTTCGATGCCCGAACAATGTCCGAGCTCCTGCATCATTTCGAGGTCGTTATTAACACGGTCTTCCAAACGTTTGGCTTCTAAGTTTTTGCCCGCATCTCTTAATGCTTCTAACTGCAAGCCGAGGTCGATTCTGATATTTTTCATCGCCTCAAAAAGCGTGTCTTTACTCGTCATAAAAATATTGGCGGGATAAATAACGCAATCATCCGTTTTGTCAATTTTGTGTCCCGTTTCGGGGTCAAAAATAATTATTTCATCAATTTCGTCGTCCCAAAACCTGATTCTGTACGCAAAATCATCGTATGCCACAAAAATATCTACCGTATCGCCTTTTACGCGGAAATTTCCCCGTTTAAATTCGATTTCGTTTCTGCTGTACATACAATCGGAAAGCTGCAACAAAAATTGATTGCGGTTAATTGTCTGACCCTTAGTAAGATGTATAATGTTAGAATGAAAATCCTCAGGGTTTCCTATACCGTAAAGACAACTTACGGAGCTTACTACAATTATATCCCTTCTGCCTGATAATAAAGCTGTTGTGGCAGAAAGACGAAGTTTTTCGATGTCATCGTTAATTGACAAATCTTTTTCGATGTAAGTATTTGTGGTCGGAATAAATGCCTCGGGTTGATAATAATCGTAATACGACACGAAATATTCAACCGCATTGTTCGGAAAAAACGCTTTGAATTCACCGTAAAGTTGAGCTGCAAGAGTTTTGTTGTGGCTCAAAACAAGGACGGGTCTGTTGAGTTTTTCGATGACATTAGCCACCGTAAAGGTTTTACCTGAACCCGTTACACCTTTGAGAATCTGATACTTATCACCTCTTAAAACACCCTCGGTAAGTTCTTTCACCGCTTGCGGTTGGTCGCCCGTAGGTTTGTATTGAGAAACTAACTGAAAATCCATTACTTAAAAATTTTGACAATACAAATTTAGAAATATTTTTTGCTTTATCAAAAAAAATTTGTGTGTTAAAAAAATTCTGTATAATTTTAGCGGTTAATTTTAAATAAAAAAACTATGGAAAATACATGTGCAGGTTGGCTCGTTCTTCATACAGAAGGTTGTGAATCAAAGACTTATCAGCTAAAAGAAGGTAAAAATCGTATCGGCAGAAAATCTCTTAACGGTATGCCCGATGTTGCGGTTGAAAACGATATTTATGTTAGCCGAAACCATGCAGTTTTGGTTGTTAGAAAAACAGATGGCATTGATTATGAATATCTTATAGCTGATAATGCGGAAATTCAAGGCAAACCGAGTTTGAATGGAACTTTCATAAACGGGAATCCGGAACGTCTTGGAGAAAATCCTGTGAAATTGAAAGACGGAGATACAATTCAAATAGGCATTACGAAATTTGTTTTGCAAACCGCAAAAATTGCTGTAAATGTGGACGATGCCGTAAAACTTACCTCAAAACTCGGTTACGAAAAGACCGTTGAAGTTTACAATTCGGGTGCAGTATTAAGAAAACGTATTAAATAGTATGTTGAAAAAAATATTTTTTTGTCTTGTACTTTTAACATCTTTGAGTGCCAAGGGGCAAGTTTTCACTGTTTCCGGCATTGCTAAAACTTATGCCGGAGATACGCTCAAAATGTATGTTGTTGATGATTATATCACTAAAAATGAATCACTTATAGCTTCGGCTAAAGTTGATAGCGATGGAAATTTTACTTTTTCGGGCAACATCAAAGATGTAAAGGTCGCTTATATTGATTTAACGGTTTTTAAAGGGCGCATTTTTCTTGGTCCGAATTTAAAAGAAGAAATTGTATTGCCTGAAAAACAACAAATTACGCTTCAGGATAAGTTGAATCCTTATTTCAAAAAGGCGGAGTTTTTTGTTAAGGTTATAAATCAAAAAGACAAGGAAGATTTGAATCTTTTGATACCCGAATTTGAAAAATATTTCAATTCGGCGATGGGAAAGGTTTTTTATTCTGTTAAAGGTGTTTCAAAGGCGACTGTTGATAGCATGGAAAATGTTATTAATCAGAAGTTTACGACAAAAAATCAGTATTTTAACGATTACAAAAAATACCGTTATGCCTTGCTTGATTATACCGCATATCACCGCAGTAAGGATGATATTGTGAAGAAACTTTTTACGGGTAAAGAAATTTTGATAAATTCTCCTGCATACGCGGAACTTTTCGATGAATTGTTTACAAATGTTTTTACCTCCGGCAAAACATCGGCTATCGTTATAAAAGACTTATATCAAGGTATTTACGATAAAAGTTACAATACTTTGAAACGCAAAATGATGTCGGAGCCGAAAGTCGGTGGTGAAAAATTTGCTGATTATCTGATTCTCAAGGGCTTGAAAGATTCTTATTATTCGGATTCGTTTCCGAAAGAGTCTTTGGTTGCCGTTGCTGATTCTGTTGCGATGATGTCTAAAACGAAGGATTTCAGACAGATAGCTGCAAAATTATCGGAAAAATTTACGACGCTTCTTTGCGGTTATGCCCCCCCTGAGATTTTCTTGAGGGATGATAAGGGTTTGGAATATTCTTATCAAAAATCTTCAGGAAAATTTGTATATTTAACATTTTATAATCCAAATAGTTACGCGGCGTATGCGGATTTGGATTTGTTGAAACAAATTCGTAAGGGTTTCCCTGAAGATGTTTTGGAAATTGTTATGATTTTTGTTTCTGACAAAAAGGAAAAGATGACGGAATTTTTGAAAAAAGAAACGGATGTAACATGGAAAGTTTTATGGTATGGCTTTGATAATGAATTACTTAAGAGTTATAATGTTCGTGCCTTTCCTGTTTATTATATGTTGAATCCACAGGGAAAACTTTCGATGAATCCGGCACCGTCTCCGCAGGAGGATTTTGTGTTGAAATTCAACGCAGCTTACCGTAATTGGAAAAACGATCAGTATAGACAACAATATCGTGAAAATCAAGGCATTAAGTGATTACCGAATTCAAACAAATATTTAAAAACGGACTTTCAGAGGGCAAGCGTTCAAAAATCCGTGGAGCAATAGACAACGTATTGTTTTATACCTCTATTGTCATTTTTTTTGTAGCTGTTTATGAAATCGGTTTTTTGGGCGGTAATACTGACACGTCTGTTTTACATAAAGTCTATTATTCATATTTGTTTTTTTATTTTGTTTTTTTCTCCGTCAAAATGCCGTCTTTCCTAAAAAAGCGGGGAAAAAAAATCTACATGACCGTCATCAGAATTTTGATGCTGATAATGATGGTTTTTTATCTTTTTAATGTCAATTTTGTATTTGATTCCGTTGATTATCACGGAGTTGTGTATAGATTTTTGACAAGTCCCGATTTGGTTTATATTTTGATTTTTGCTGTTTTTTTTATTGAACTTTCCAAAACAACTTTCAAAATTTTGGTTGCGAAAATCAAACCTCAGGCTTTGTTTGCCATGAGTTTTTTTGTTTTGGTTTTCATCGGGGCGGGTTTGTTGAAAATGCCTAATGCTTCAAACGGGGATTTACCTTTTGCGGATTGCCTTTTTATGGCGACAAGTGCAACAAGTATTACAGGACTTCAGTGTGTGGATTCAGCTGAAAAACTTACGCTTTTCGGACAGATTATCATATTGATACTCTTGCAGATAGGTGGTCTTGGCGTTATGACTTTTACTTGTTTTATTGCATATTTTTTCAAGGATACGACTTCATTTAAAGCCGATGAAATGCTCGGAAACATGGTTGGGACGCAGGGTATGGGTTCGGGTTTAAAAATAATTTTGACAATCGTTCTTTACACTTTTACGATTGAGATTTTCGGCGGTTTTGCCATTTATTTTGCCGTTGGTGACAGTGGAATTTTTGCTGATTTCAACGAGCGTTTGAAATTTTCTGTATATAATTCAATATCAGCGTTTTGCAATGCTGGTTTTACGACTATTCCGGGGAGTATGACGCACCCTGAAATTTTCAGCAATTACGCTTTGAAAATTATTATCGCCGTGCTTGCGATTTTAGGCGGAGTTGGTTTTCCTGTCTTAATCAATTTGCAAAATTTTTTGTATCATAAACTTGTCAATTTGAAACGTGTTGTTTTTGACAGAAAGCGTTATATTCATGAGCCGAGATTGATTAATGTTAATACTAAACTTGCGGCTATTGTTTCGACAATTATGTTTGTATTTGGTACTTTTTCGTTTTTGTATTTTGAGTGGGGAAACACTTTGACAGCGCATGAAGGATTTTGGAAAAAATTTATTGACTCGTTTTATTATTCAACGATGCCGCGGTCAGCAGGTTTTAACGATGTTGACATTTCGCTGATGCGGACACCGACTATTATGCTTTTGATTTTTCAGATGTGGGTTGGTGCCTCTCCGATTTCAACTGGCGGCGGTGTCAAAACAACGACTTTTGGTGTGGCTTTCTTAGTGATAACCAGTATTTTGCGTGGAAAAGACAGAATTGAAATTTTCCGAAGAAAAATAGCTAATAGTACAGTTAGAACGGCATTTGCGGTTATAATGTTATCGTTGATTTTCATTTTTATCGGGTCGTTTTTGTTGATGATTTTTGAGGAGAAAAATCCTCAGGCCAATTTTGTGAATATAATTTTTGAAACGGTTTCAGCATTTTGTACTTGTGGTTTGAGCATGGGTATAACAGATTCATTATCAACATCGAGCAAACTTGTTTTGACGTTTTTGATGTATGTCGGCAGGGTAGGGGCGTTGACATTGGTTGCAGCATTTTTTACCCCCGTCAAATCGCTGAATTATATGTACCCGAAGGAGCAAGTTTATATCGGATAACGAAATGTGTGGATATATATTCCGACAACAAAAATTCGTCGGAAATAAACAGATTAGACAAATGAAAAAAATATTATTTTTAACAGCGGTGATTTGCTTTTTTTACGCTTGCAAACCCGTAAAACTCAATTTTGAAGACAACTATTCGCAGTGGAATTTCAACAGCGATAGCGATATTGTCCACAACGTTGATAACGGTCTTGTTTTCGACTATTTCAACGAATTATCAATTCAAAGCCTTTATAACGAGGGAATGGACGACCGCGACAAAAATGTCTACTACAAAAAATATTTTGTCAATGATGACGATTTACATTTTTTCACGAAACAAAACTTTGAAAAGGATAATCCGCGGCTAAAATTCTTTAACTACTGTATGAAAAAAATCCCTTTTGCGGATTCAATTTGTTATGTTATCACCGATAATTTGCTGATGTTCACTGTAAAAGACAGCGAAAAATATTTGCCAGATTATTTCTCAAATGCTTACGAAGATGATTGGAAAAATACGCACGTCAGCGGCACAAAAATAGTTTTTAACGATAGCATTGTTTGGCGGAATGTGATTGCCTATTCCCAAAAAATGATTTTAATTGTTGTTGACCGTTTTAAAATCAAAGACAAAATTTATGGCATAGCGAATTTTAAATCAACGGTTTCAAAGAAATATCCGTTTAATGCCAACCATTGGAATATTACGAAAAAAGAAAATATTGCCAGATTGGGTGGACATTGTTTGTTTTTCGACCAATTCGCAAAACGGTTTATCAAGCAAAATACATTCGGAGAGCCGACGGTTCAGAATTTTAGCAAGATTTATTCAAAGGGTCGTTGCGACAAAATAAAAATTGATAAAACGCCACTTCCTAAAAATTCGGGTCAGCAAAATATCTTTTATGACGCAGAAAAAAAAGCGGTTTTTGACACTGAAAATCAATATGTTTTCGACTTGGCGAAAGATACGGTAAAAGGTTTTGACGATTTGTTGAAAGGCAACGTTAATTTGCTGACTTCAGAAAAATTGGGTTTAAAAATACCGTTTTTGACGAAACTATTATTTTCTGTTAACGACAAGATTTTTATTTATGAATTTGACAAAACACAATATTTGCGTCCGAATTACGAATTCAAAGCCGATGAAATGCTTTTTATTTTGATTGACGATGAATACACGGTAAAAGGTCATGAGGACATCTGGTCGCCGAATCACAAGAAAAAACAATTGTACAATTTTATTTGGCGGAATTTATATTTTTACAAAGATGATTTGTATGTTGTTGATAGGATGTTGTTTCAAGACAAGGGCATTGCAGCGGTTTACAAGTTGGAACGCGGCAAAGATTATCTGTGGAATTTCAGCGAAATTAAAAACTGCATAAACACGACGGAGGTTTTAGACGGTTTGGAATGGTTGTCAAGACGGTTTGTGTTGTCGAATAATTATTGGACGGTGGCTCAATAATTTGTTTATCAATGGACGGTGCTAACTTTAACCTTCCACCACTTCGATTTTTACATCGTGTTTTGCCTTACGTTTGCTCCAATTGATTCCAACAAGAATTATCCGTTGCGAAATGCCTTTCAGTGCCGACGGATAATTTTTGTTTTTGATTTTTATTTATGAATAATTTGTCTTAAAATCTCAGCCGTTTCCTTGTTAGGTATTTTGGCATAACAAGTTTCTGAATCGAATGTCAATAATCCCAAAAAAAATCCACCGCCCAATTTTTTCGGACGGTGGATTTTTTAGCTTAAAATATCACGTTTTTTACAATGATACTTTTTGTGTTTTTGTTCCCGTTTTAACGATATAAACTCCACTTTTGCTAACGTTGACTTCCGTTCTGTCTGACACTGGATTTATTGTTTTAACAATCCTTCCTGACATATCAACGATTACGATTTCTTTTGATGCGTTTTCTACGAAAATTGTATTTTCAAACGCCCATATTTTTATATTGGAATTAACCAAAATATCGTCTGTTGCAGTTTTTGGCGAAGCATTGATTGTAAAAGTTTTTTCAATTATTCCGCTGTAATTGCCAATACCTGAGATGATTGCTTTGGCTGTGCCTGGGTTGGTGTTATCGGCGTAAGTTACCAAATAATCAGAGCTTTTTACAAGCGTTTTTTCGCCGTCGGAAACGGTGATTTCGGGCTCAATAGCTGAGCCGGTATATACTTGTGCAGCGATGTCGGCAATATTACTTGCTACAAGTGCCTTGGCGTTGATAGTAAAAGTCATTTCTGCACTATTTGAATACAAAAGATTTTGACTAGTGAGGGTTACTGTGTAATTTCCGACGTTGATGCAGCCGCCTTCAGGAAGTGTGATGGTATAATCTTCGTCTTCTATAAGTGTTTTTTCGCCGTCTTTTACTACGGGCGTGAGTGCTGAGCCTGAGTAGGTTTGAGCAGCGATTGTTATGTCTTTATCGGACATAAATTTTATATCGCCAACAAAGGTTGCGTTAATGGAGTTGAACTTTTCTTCATATTTATCAAGATAGTCTGCAAATACGTGGCAATTAGTTCCTTTTTTGGGATCTTTAATAAATTCATTATAATCATATTTCCATGTAAGATTATCGGGGTTAGCGTATAGGTATACATTTTCGAGGCTTGTGCAATCATAGAACGCATTCTTTCCGATGGATGTTACGCTATTGGGGATTGTTACGGAGGTGAGGCATGTGCAATCATAGAACGCACTCT
>Ga0256407_10007342_pt1 | contig 16651 bp, 10 predicted proteins | sample RumenRJG_04DNA_FD_193489 | JGI IMG/M metagenome (GOLD analysis project Ga0256407, IMG submission 193489) | Bovine rumen microbial communities from Lethbridge, Alberta, Canada - RJG_04 | ecosystem: Host-associated > Mammals > Digestive system > Stomach > Rumen | place: Canada: Alberta...
TTTTTTTTGTTTTTTTTTTTTTTTATATTTTTTTTATAATTTTTTTTTTTTTTTTTTGTTTTTTTTTTTTTTTTTTTTTTTTTTTTTTTTTTTTTTTTTTTTTTTTTTTTTTTTTTTTTAAATCATTGAGTATAAATTTTAAAATAGTTAAATTTGATAAATTAATATTTATTATGTAGATTTTTTTTTTGCTTTTTTTTCTATATATGATATTTCATTTATTTATTATTATTAATTTATTATATTTTATAAAAACAAATTTAGTTATAATAATAATATAAAATTAAAATTGAAATATTTTTTAATATCAATTTTTTTAAATGAATGAGGGTAATGAATTAAGAAATATGACAATTTTTGAAGATTCAAAAAACAATATTTTAAATTTTTTAATAAACTCATTAAATGAAACAAATAAACAAATAACAGATTTATATAATGAAAATTCATTTAATATTGATGAAAATGATAAATTTAAAAATATATTAAATAAAGAATTATCAACTGAAAATAATAATTCCATTGATACTGAATTTACAAATTCATTTTCTCTTTCTAAAAATAATAAATCTTTTTATATTGATGAAGAAGAATTATTTAATAATATAAATAAAACTTCAAATTCTCATATTAAATCACTAAGTAATTTATTAAACCAATTAGATTATAATATTATTATAATTAATAAAGATGAAAATGAAGATGACTTAATGAAAACAATTTATAATTCAAATTCATTTGAAGATGATATTGATGATGGAAATTCAAATAAAGATGAAAATAATAATTTAGAAAATTTATCTTTAAAATATCAATTTGGTAATTTTAATAATGGTATTTTTTCATCTACTGAAAGATTAAGTGAATATAGGCAAGATTCAAAAACTAAATTTGATTTACTTAAAAGAGAATTTAAAACTAATTTTTTAAGTAATAAAAATAAAATGAATAATGTTAATAACAAAAGAACTTTTTCTTTCTCAAATAAAAGGAAAAAAGATAAAAATAATTTAAATAATAATTTAATAATAAATTATAAAAATAATAATAATAATTTTAATAATGAAGACAAAAATTGTATAATTTTTTAAAAAAAAGATATGTAAATATTTGTTTAAATAATTATCAAAAAAAAAATTAAAAAAAAAAATATTTTTTAACAATTAATCATTCTTTCTTGATTCATATTTTTAAATAATTCATTACATTTTTCATTTAAATAAGCTTCAACATTATTAATATTATTTTCCATTTCAATTCTTAAATTTCTAATTACACCTTCTAAAGTATCACATTTCTTTTTTAAAACATCAATATCATCATTAGTATATTCAAATAATTGTTTAATATTATTACTTTGAGTTTTAAATTGTTCTTGATTAAAATTAATAAATTTTTGATTTTCTTCAATTATATTCATATTAAATTTATCAAATTGACTTTTTAAATTATTAATTTCTTTTAAAGAATCATTTTGAAAATTCATAAAATTTTTATTTGAATTTGTCATTAATTCTTCAACTTGATTATTAATATCATTTTTAATAGAAAGAAAATCATTATTTAAAATATTATTAATTGATTCATAATGTTTAATTTTTGTTTGTACATCATTAATTAATAAATCCATATTATGAGAAACTTTTTCACTTCTTTCATTTAAAGTATTCATATCTCTATTTATTTTTAAAATATCATTATTATATGTTATTTTATTTGCTTTTAATTTTTCAATTTCATTTTTTATTAATAATAAATCTTCTTTAATTTCTTTTATTTCATTTATTATATTTTGATTATTATTATTTAATTGATTTTGAATCATATTTATATTATTTGAATTTTCCTTTATTTCATTTTTTATTTTTGAAAATTGACTTCCTGTGACTTGTTCAAGTACCATTAATTTATTTTCAATTTCATTAAATTTAAAATTCTTATTATTTAAATTATTTTGTTTTTCAAATCCTTCAAAATTTTTCATTGATGATTGAAAAGAATTTAAAAAAGCTTCACTATTATTTTTTACATCTTTTAAAATATCATTTTTAATATTTTCAAAATTTTCATATAAAGTTTTACTTAAATCAGAAATTATTCTTTTTAAATTATTTATTTCTGTAGTATAATTTTCATTCATTAATGAAGTTTTTTTATCTAAATTTTGTCTTTGAATTTGTTCATTATGAATTAAATCTTCTAAATGTTCTTGATAATCTTTTATTTGATTATATTGATTTGATACTTTATTTATTTCAACTTTTGTTGAATTAATTGATGGTGGTTTTTGACTTGTTGAAATATTTGATTTTATTGTAGAAACTTTTCTCATTTTTTTTATACTTAATTATTAAAAAAAATTTAAAATACATTCTATTTTAAAAAAAATATTTTTTTTTTATAAAAAATTATTTAAAAATTAATTCAAGTAAATTATAATTTAACTTTCAATATATTTTATATAATTCAAATAACACAAAATATCAAATAAGAAAATAAAAAATTAATCAAAAATTGAAAAAGTTTTCAATCTAATTTGATTATCTTGTAATAAAATTTTAGCTCTTCTATAACTTAATTCACTTAAAGGTTCCATTTTAATTTTTTTTAAAGCTTTTAAAGAATTTTTACCAAAATTATCCAAAGTTGAAGAACCATAAGTACTATTATCACCAACAGAAAGATTAGAATAACCAAAATTATTTGTTGATCTACTATTATTATTTCCTAAATAATATTTAGTTTTTATTTTTGGTATTTTTTCATTTAATAATTCACTTTCTATTGAATTTTTATTTACAATTGGAAAAATATTATTTATCATTTGAACTAAAACTGCATATTTTTGTTCTGGATTCATTTTTTCAAAATCACATTCTGTAAAATCATCTAAATTTAAATATATATTTTGGTTATTTTTATCTATGTAATTATTATAAATATTTTCTAATGCATTATCATATAATTTTAAAATATTTGAATATTTTTTATTTATAAAATTCAATTTTGATTGGGCTGTTTCATATTTTAATCTATAATTTTCTTTTTCTTTTTCTTTATTTAATAATTCTTTTGTTACATAATATTTATTCATTGATTGATTATTATTTGAAAAAGAATTTTTTTTCTTATGAAAATTTTTTATATCAACAATTGGACTTGGTTTAAACTTTACAATATTAGAAAGTGAAATTTGAGTATTTGTTTTATTAATTTGATTATTATTATTATTATTATTATGACTTATATTAAAATTATTATGATTTGGAGAAAGTGATTTATTAATTTTAATAGGTTTACTTATTTCATGTAATTTATCTTGAAATTCCTTATTTTTTTGTCCTAAACAATTAGTAACATTAATATAAATTTTAACATCATTTGTTAAATCAGCAACTTTTCTTTTTAAAACTTCTCTTTCTCTTAATAAATCTTCAATAATTCTTGATTGATATTCTAATTCATTTTTTAATTCTTGTACATGAAGTATATTTAATTTATTATTTAATTCATTTTGTTTATTTGAATTTGCACCAAAATTTGCATGTTCATCTTTTAAATAATCTAACATTTTTTTTTTAAATTTTGCCATTTTATTTTGATGATTTAATTCCATTGCTTCTAATTTTTTTTTTTCTTCTTCTGAAAAATTTTTTAATAATTTTTCCAAATCCAAAATTTTATAATAAAAAATATTATTTAAATTCTCAATTTTACTTATATTTTCCATTTTATATTTTAAATTTTCTTGTTGTAAATTTACTTGAGTTACTTCTTTTTCAAAATTTGCTTCTTGTAATGTTTTATAATCATTAAAATCTTTTTGTTGAGAAATTATATCATTTGATAATTTTTCTATAAATTCATCTTTTTCTTTCATTGCTTTTTCTGAAACTGCATTTGATGCATTTATTGCTCTTAAAGAATAAATATTTGTTTTTAAAGATTTATTTTCTGATATTAAATTTAAATTTTGCTCTTTTAAATGTGCTAATTCTTCGTGTAATTGTTTTAATTCTTCTCCTTGTTCTATTAATTTTTTTATATTTGAATTTTCTAAAATTGAATTTGATTCTATCATTTTTTTATAATTTTTTTTTACTTATTTAAAATAAGAATTTGTTTAAATTAATAAATAATATTAATTTTAATATTTTAAATATAAATAATGAGTGATATATTTATTTTTAAAATTATCTTATTTACTTTCTTATCTTTAATTACTACTTTTTTCATTTATTTTATTAAGACTATTTATTATAATCAAATATAATAAAGTGATTTAAATTATTTAAATTATCTTTATTATAAAAATCCCTAGAAAAAATAACTATTTTTTTTATCTAAATTCTTTTATACCATAATTTAAAAGAACTTTTCAAAAATTATTACTTAATAATTTTAAAAATTTTTAGTATAATAAAAAAAATTTTATGTTGTAAATATTTATCATTAAAATATTTAAAATAAAATATTTAAATCTTATATATAAATAGGAAAATAAAAAGTTTAATTATATAAAAAAATGATGGAAATTGAAAGAAACAACATTCACTTTGAAAAATTTTTGGAAACCAAAGAAAAGCATAATGAAAGAATAATGCTTCTCAAATTAATAAATTATTACGCATATCAAGGAGATTTTGTAAGACTTATTTATTTAATTAATCAATACTTTCCAAATGTAAGAAAACGTTTTTAATATTTTTTAGTTACTTAATTTATATCCAAAGACCTATTTTTATATTTATAAATGTTGGTTTTTTTCTTTTAAAAAAAAAAATAAAAAGATTATTGCTAATTTTATTTTTGAAAAATTTCTCTTTCCTTCTTGTCATAAATTTAACTTTTTGTTTCATAGTATTAATCAGGAAAAAAAGGAATATAATATTGAAAATAATTTTAATTCTTCCTTGGAAAAAATGATTAATATTCTTTTAAATTATATTAATGAAGATAATTCAATTTTCAATTCTGATAAAGTCAATTATAAAGAAAATGAATTTAATATGAAAATGAGTAGATCAAATTATATTTCTTTGAATGAAAATGATTTATTTGATTTAGAAGATGATTATAATGAATATATAAAAGAAAAAAATCAAATTTTCTTAATCCAAAAAACAAAAAAAATAATAAATAAATCAATTGATGCAATATTTAATGAAGAACAAAATAATAATATTTATAATCCTTTTCAAATGGATATTGAAAATGAAAAATCAGAAAAAAATAATGATATTAATAATAATGAAGATATGAACATTGAAATAAATAAATTTGAAAACAATAATATTGAAAATAATAATAATAATATTGAAATTAAAAACAATTCAGAAAATAAAATCATAGAAGAAAATTCAAATTATAATTTAATGACTGCAGATCTAAGTACATTAAGTGATAATATTCATAATAATAATATAAATAATAACATTAAAATAAATAATAACACACCAAATTTTATTAATGATTCATATTCAAATTTTAATAAATATTCAAGAGACTATTTACCTAAAATGGCTTTTAAAAAAGAAAGATTTAAAAATACTGATCCATTTTTAAAAAACTTTAATCCAAAGTTTTTAAAAAAAGAAAACATTGATAAAAAAATATTTAGAAAATTCAGGAATTTTATAAAAGAAAAATATCAAAAATCACCAAATAACATAATATTTTCATATGAAAATGAATTTTGGAAAAGTTTTTGTACTTCAAATTTATTACCTCCAATGAAATATCAAGAATATGAATTTAAATCTTTTAATACAAAATATTTTTTATGGTTATTTAGTCAATATGGTTCATTTGATTTATTTAAACAATTTATTGAAGAAAAAGGAAAATTTGTAATCGATAATTTTATAAATGAATATAATTTAGAACAATCAACTGAAGTAAATATAATTGAAAAATTAAAAGAATATTTAAATAAAATTCCAATTATTTATTCTAGAAATAAAAAACAAAATAATTTTAATCAGATTAATTTTAATTTTGATAATAATTCGAGAAATGAAAATTATTGTTTTGATTATAATGATTTTGCTGATACTTATTTTGGTGTTAAAGAATTAAATGATGATCCTTCAAAAAATGTTTTTAATACTAATTTCAATTTCGAATTTAGAGAAAGAAATAGTTTTATGTATGATGATGAAAAAGAAAAAGAATATATTCAAAGATTAGATTTACCTGCTATGAATTTGGGGTTTGCTTATGAAAAATAGAATGTGTCTTATTATAAATAAATAAATTTTTTATGAATTTTAAATAGTTTATAAAGATTTTTTATTTTTTGGAATATTAGTAATATTAAAGAGTTGAAAATAATTTAATATTGAAAATTATATAATATTAAAACAACAAAATAAAAATTTAGAAAAATTAAAAAAAAAATAAAAAGCCATAAATCAATTTAAAGAAAAAATAAATAAAAAAAACCATAAAATATAAATAAAAAAAAATTTAATACCAAAGAGAAATTTTAGTATCAGAACTCCCTGAAGCAATTCTCCCATCATCTAACTGAACAACAGCATTAGCACTTTTATGTCCAGTTAATGTATTTAAACACTTAAAAGAAAATTGATTAAAAATTTTAATAGTATCATCAAAAGCACAACTAATAATTCTCCCATCAGATAACTGAAATAAATGATTAATATATAAATAATGATCACAAATACTATATAAACAATAACATTTATTATTTTTAAAATCAGAAATATCCCAAATTTTAATAACATTATCATTAGCACCAGAAACTAATCTTCCATCATTTAATTGTAAAAGTGTTCTTACAGAACCTGCATGTCCTTTCAAAGGAATTTTATCAAAAGAATCATAATATTTATTATTAATATAACATAACCAAATAATACAATCTCCCATTCCAACTGCAATTCTTTTTCTTTCTGTGAAACTTTTTATTTCTATTAAACTAAAAACTGCATTTCCAAAATTATATTGTCCTAATAATTCATATGTATTTTTTTTCCATATTATTATTCTCTCATCATCACTTCCACTTATTAATCTACCATCATTTAATTCTATTAAACCAAATATGAAACTTATATGAGAATTTAATTTTGTTATTATTTGATATGTATTTAAATCCCATATAAATATCATTGAATCTGATGAAGCAGAACATAAATTTTTATTTTTTAATTCAACTAAACAATTTATTGCTCTATCATGACCTTCTAATGTAGCAATACAAGAATAATTTGATTTAATTTCCCAAATTTTAATTGTTTTATCTAATGAACCTGAAACAATATAATGAATAGGGTTTATTTTTAATTGAATTAAAGAAGAAATTCCACTTTTGTGTCCTTTATAATCATAAATTGAATTATTGTAAATGTGATATGGATGAATTATAAAATTTGTATCAAAATATGAGATTAATGAATAGGATAATGCTTCTATTGATGATATTGAATTTGAGGAATCTTCTGATAAAAATTTTGATGTGTTAAATTGACATAATTTTGAAAAGTTATTTAATATTACTATATTTTTTCTACTGTTTAAATAATTTGTATATAGGATTTTTACTAAATTTATTAAATTTTTATTTAGTTTTATATTTAATTCTAATGCTTCTTCAACTTGGATTTTTATTTTATTTAATTCTAAGATTTTTTTACTTATTTTACTTGTTATTTCACTTCTATATTTATTTTGTTTTTCTAAATATTCATTTGAATAAAGTATTAATTTTTCAAAAGAATGAAAAGGTAAATTTAAATTTATACTATCAAAATATTCAGAATGAGTTTGAATTTTATGTTTATGATGAAATTCTCCATAACATTTATCACAAATTAATTTATTACATCTTACACAATAATAACATAATGGTCTAGTGTCATGTAAATGACAAAAATTAACAAAATTAATTTTATTAATGTCAAGATTTGAATTAAATTTATTTAAAAGATAATTATTTGATTCATTTTTTGTTTTATTACATTTATCACATAATATTGAAAGTCCTATTTCAGTTTTATTTTCTTGATTGATAAAATATTTTTCCATGTATGGAATTGAAGAATTACATTTTGGACAAACTAAATAAAATTGTTTTTCTATTTGAACTTTTGGTATATTTGTATTACTATTTACGTGATTGTGATTAGATTTTAATTGTTTTGTGTCTAATGCATCTATAAATAATTTTGTTATTGTTCCTGAATATGCTTTTGTTGTTGCTCGTCTTTGAATTTTTGACATTAAATAAAAAATATTTATTTTAAAAATTTCTTTAAATATTATTTGATTCTTGTTTTATTATATTTTAAGATTTTTTTATTAATAAAAAAAAAATGAATTTTTATCATTTTTTTTGCTTGAATAATATTTTGATTTGGGATTTTGTTATTGCTTTTTTTATATTTTTGTTTTATTGTTTTTTATATAAATTATTTTTTTTTAATTTAATTTTTTTTATAAATTTTAATTTATTTTTTTCAGGAATTACTTTAATAAATACTGTAAAAAATCAAAAATGTAAATAATAATTTAAATATTATTAACATTTTTATATTAAAAAACTATATCTAATAAAAACAAAATAATCACATTTATATTTTTATACTTTACTTAAAATCATATCCCAAACATTTATAAATCAAAACATAAAATTCAAATTCAAATACCTAAAAAAATATTATTTTAATTGTTTTTTTATTTTAGAATTATATTTTATTATTTTTGGACTTAAACTATTTTTAGAAATATTATAAAATGAATTTAATCTTAAAGAACTATTATTAACAATTAATTTTGAAGTTTTTAAAGTTAAATAATCATTATAATCATCAAAATTTGATCTTGTAGATAAAAGAGAATTTTTTCTTATTAAATAACCTTCTTTTCTTTGACGTAATAAAATTGTTGATTTTTTTTCTTTATCATTATTACAATAAATTTTATAATTTAAATAAGAAACTTTTGTTTTTTTAATTGGTATTAAATTAATTTTTTTATAAGAAGAAGATTTAGTTAAATTTGTAATTCCAGGTAAAGAATTTTGAGAATTATTTTTCTTTGTTTTTTGATTAAAAATATAAATTTTACTTTTCCTTTTTCTATTATCATCAAAAGGTGATTTAAAAAATAATTTACAATGCAAATCCATTTTACTTTTTTTCCTAAGAAAAAAATTAGGATATAAACTTTTAAACATATAAAAAAATAATAATGAACTAATCATACTTTTAAAATTTTTTATTTTATCAATTTTTTCAAAATTTTCAAAAAGATTTAAAGGAATTTTTTCATTATTAATATTCCTACAAATCCAAGGATGTTTTAATCCTTTATTTGCAGAATATCTATAACTAGGTTCAAATTTGCATAATTTCATAAATAAATTTCTAGCTAAATTAGGAAAAAAATTAGGAAAATCCCATTTTTCATTTTTTAAAACTTTATTAATATATTGATATTTACTAATATTATAATAAAAAAAAGGATGTTGTCCCCCAGATTCTAAAATATATAAAATAATACCACAAGCATAAATATCAGTTAAATTATCATAAAATCTTTCTTTTAACATTTCAGGTGACATATATATTGTTGTACCACATTTATCTTCATTTGAAATATCATCTGAAATACCAAAATCACATATTATTAAACTATTTATATCAAAAGGCTTTTTAAACATTATATTTTCTGGTTTTAAATCTCTATGTATTATTCCCATTTTATGAATATAATTTAAACCTTCTAATATATTTTTTATTATTATTGAACTTTCTTCATCTGTTATAAAATAATTTTCATTTTGATTATTTATATTATTTGAAATATAACGATTTATTATAAAATCTTTTAATGATCCTCCTTCCATTAAATCCATTAATAAAATTAAGTAATTTTCTAAATTTATTACTTCATGTAATTTTATTATTCTAGGATGGTTTAAATATTTTATTATTTTTTCTTCTTGTTTTGATTTTGGATCTGTTTTTTTTATTATTTTTGCTGCGAAAATTTGACCTGTTGCAATTTGCTTTACTGATATTACTAAACCGAAAGAACCTTGTCCTATATATTGTAAAGGTTTATATAAGTCTATAAAGTTTATTTTATGATTTATTTTTAATGTTTCTATTTTTATATCAAATGGATTTTTATTTATTTCATTATATAATTCTTGTTCTATATCTTTATTTCTTGTTAATATATTTCTATTCTCATTTTCTTTTATTAAATCTTGGTAATATATGAATTTTTCTTTTGCTGTTTTTTGAATGTAAATTGGGGTTTTTAAGTAATCTTTTAAATTTATTAAATCAAAAACTGAATCTTGATTATAAGAAATTTTTTCGTTTATCATTTTAAATTTTAATATAATTTTTAAATTAATTTTTGATTTAAATATAATGATTTTTCAATATATAATAATTAATTTTGCATCTTTTTATAAATTAAAAAAAAATTTTTTTTTATTTTTTTAAAGCAATAATAAATAAATATATAAAATAATAATCCAATAAGATATATAAAAATACTTTTATATTTAATATCTATCTTCCCATTAAAGTAGATATTTATAAAAACTGAATCACAAAAAATATACAAAAACACTGATTTTTTTATTTTTAAATACAAATTTAAGCATCTTTACCAAAAGATAAATAATAACAAAATAGATTTTCACTTATTCTCCCAATATTAATTCCAATATATTTAGCATCTTTTATAAAAATATTTTTTCTTCTTTGAAATTGAGAATTAGTATCATCAATTATTTGTAATAATACTGAAAGTTCAATATTATAATTCATTATATCATAATGAAAATTAACAATTTCAATATTTTTTAATTTTAATTCTTCACTTAAATTTTGTAAAGTTTGAGTTAAATAGTTTTCATTAATTGATTCTTCTAAATTAATAACATTTATATTATTTGAATAATTCTTATTTCCAGGAAAAGGAAAAGTTAATTCATATTTTAATTCTAAAGGAGGAAATTTTTTTAATTTTTGTAAATAATTTTTACAATCATTAATAGTTTCAATTCCTTTAAATAATTTTATTTTATTATAATTATCTACTTTAATGTAATATTCATTTTTTGCATTTTTACCTATATTATTTATATATTTTTCTATTTTTTCTGAAATTTTATTTGGAAATTCTCTTGAAAAATTTATTTCATTTAACATTAACATTCTTAATGATTCTAAAGAAACTTTTTGAGGATTTGATATAGTATGATTTGTTGAATTAAAAGAATTTGTTTTTTCAAAAAGATTACATTTATTTATTTTATTATTATTTAAAGAAATTTTAAATGCCTTATTTTCATTGATATTTACATTACAATTATTTGGTTCATTAATACTAAAATAACTATTGTTTAAATTTTCATTTTCATTATTAAATCTATTGTCATTAATTTGTTCAATGTTAATATCATTTTTCTTATCACAAATATGGCACCCCATAAAATTAAAAAAAATATTTAAAAATTCCTATAAAAATAATTTATCAAAATATCAAAAAATTATATAAAAAAATTTCTCTGTAATAAAAAAAATGATAAATAAAAAAATAATATAAAAGCATAAATAAAAAATAAAAAAAAATAAAATTTTAAAAAAAAAAATGGATTATTACAATATAATAAAAGAAATTGTCCCAAAAATGCGTATTCAAATGCATAATCATTCAATACCAAGTTTAACTCAAGTATATTATTTAGTAAATCAAAACCAAGGATCATCAATAAATAAATTTATGTTAGATATAACATTATCTCAATTAGGAATTTATTTAAAAAGTCAAGAAGTTTCAGAATTAAGTAAATATTTAGATAAACATTCTGACTCTGTTAAATTAGATAAATTTGCTGAATTATTTAAAAAAGAATTATCAAAAGAAGCAAAAATTGAAATTGAACATGTTTTCGATAATTATGCTATTCCAGGAAAAAATATTTCTATTGATGAATTATTAAATAATTTTAATCCTTTTGAACATCCTCAATTAATGGGAGTTAAAAATGATCCTCGAAAAACTTTTGATTCTATGAGAGAAGATATTTATTTTATTGCTGGAAATAAAAGTGAAATGACTAAAAAAGATTTTGATGAGTTACATAGGAATATTTGGAGTATTATGCCTGATGATTATGAAGAAAGTTTTATTTATCAAATTGCTTTGATGTGGAATATTAAAAGATATAAATAAGTTTTTTTTATTTTTTAGAATTTTTTTATTTAAAAAAATATGGTTTTTTAAAAATGTTTTATATATAAATAAAAATAAAAAAAAAAATTTTTTTTGAAAAGTTTTATTTCATAAATAATAAAACTTATTATTAGTAAAAATAAAAATAATAATAATATTAATAATATTAAAAATAATATTAAAATCAAAACAAATAAAAATCCCAAATCTTAAATAAAAAACAATCCTTGACTATTTTGAATTTTATCACAAGGTAAAAGAACATCATTTCCTTTTTTCATACTATCACAAATAATATTTTCTAATCTTTTCACATATTGTACACAAGCAGGGACTCTAATTCCTTTATTCCAATTATAATAAAGAAAACAACTTTTATAAATTAACAAATGAATATCATTACTTTCTAAACCAATAGAATCATAAACAATAGTATATTTAGTTGAATTTGCTAATCCTTGATTTGAATTTTGACTAACTAAATAAAATTCAAATTTATTATCATCAATTACTCCATTATCAATTATTGTACCTGATGTTAAATTAGCATAACTTCCATTATCTTGTGTTGTTACTTTTAAATTATGACGTAAATTACAATATATATATGCAAATTTTATTTCATTTAATCCTTTTATATTTTCTTTATTTGTTTTTATTGCTTCTTTTATTATATCTATTTCATTGAAAATCGCTTTATTATTTAAATTTCCTTCTCTGAAAATTATAACTTTTTTAGGACAGATATTATTTTTTCTTATAAATTTCTTAATTAAATCAATAAACATTCTTTCTAATTCTTCATTTTTAGTTTCTATTGTAAATTTACATTCAAAATTATTATAAACTGAAAAATTATTATCACAAGTACCAACAGAAGAAATAACATTTTTTGAATTAATACTATAACTCATAATCATTAAAGGAGTTTGTCTCATAGGCATATTATCAATAATCCAAGGTGTCCCTCCGACTTTACTACACATTTGAACAATAATTTTATTAAAAACACTTCTTAATCCATTTTGTTTAGTTGCAGTTTTTTCTAATATAATTTGAGATGGAATTCCTTCTTTACTTAATAAATAAGTTTTTATTTGATCATAAAAAAGTCCTTTTCTCCCTGCATTAGGTAATATAATAAAAATTAAATGTGGTTTTAATTGATTTAAAGTTTGAGATATTTTATTATACCAACTATCCCAATTTCTAGAATTTTCTATTATAACTTCTTTACAATTAATATTAAAATTATAAGTTTGTGCAGTTTGATTAAGAGTTTTTTGTATATTTCTATATTGGAATTCTTTTCTATAAACAACTAATATATAATTTACTTTATTAGGAGTGTATTTTAATGGTTTTTGACTTTCTCTATCTAAATCTTTATTTCCTTTTATTTGAATTGATTCTGACATTATCATATTTCCTGGATTTAATTCTCTTCCTATTATTGTCATTGGTTTTGGATCAATTGATATATTAAAAATATTTGACATTGTTTTACATTTTTCATTATTATTAATTCGATTTACTAATTCGATACATTCATTAAATTTTGAATTTACATGACCAATTGTAAATTTTGATATTTCTTTTATTTTTTTAAAATCATTTCTAATTTCATCACTTAATCCAGTCATAAAACATAATTCAGGAATTAAATAAATTTTATTATTATGTATTTCACTTATTAATAAAGGTTGATTTAAATCAGTAATATGAATTTTTGGATATCTTTGTTTATAATAATCTAAAAATTTAATTTCTTCACCATTTGATTTTGTAAAAGTAGAATGAACATTTTTTGCAAAATCAACACCTTCAATTTTATAATTTTTATCTCCATTATATCTTGTTATAACAGATAAATTTTGTATACTTTCATTTACTCTTTTTTGATAATCACAATTTGATTTAAATTTTTCTACTAATTTACTAAGGAAAGATAAAGCATTTTCATTTCTTATTACTTTTGTAATTGGTGATAAATTTAAAAAAACATTATTTCCAACCATTTTTACATTTGGAGAAATCCCAGGCCATAATTCAATATTTTCAAATGAAGTTAATTTATTTTTATCAAAATAATTTCTTTTAAATTGAATAAAATTTAAATTTTTTATACATTTTGAAAAGTAATTTTTATAAATTGGTAAAATTTCACTTGAACTTTTATTAATATGAGAAGCAAAAGTTAAAGTAATTTGATAATCAATTTCTTTATCTTTAATATTAATTTCAATTGGTTCTTTTATATCATTCATTGAATAAATTGCAGTATTTTGAAAAAAGAAATCACCTAATTTTTCTTTTATTAATTTACTTGCTAAAGAAAAAAGATGTCTTCTGTAACTTTTACTATCATCTGGGATTGAAGGATTAATTTGAATTGAATATTTTGTAAATAAATCATTTTTTATATTTAAAATAAATGGGAAAAAATTTGAACAACATATTCTTTCTCTTCCTAATGTATTTTTTGTTTTTGGGGGATTAGCAAATATGAAATTTTCAAATTTGGGTTTTTGTAATTCTATTAATTTATCTATGTTTAATACTTCTGTTACTGATATTTGTTTTGGGATAAAGGTTTGTTCTTGATTTGTTTCTTGTTTTAATACTTCTGATGACATATTTTTGTTTTTTTAATTGAAATTTATTTTTTAGTTTGAGTATTTATATCTTTTGTTTTTAAAAATTGTCAGTCAATTTTTAAGTAAAAAATAATTAATTTTTTTTTTTTTTTATTAAAAAATTTTAATTAAATATTTTTTATTTACTTTTAAACAAATTATTTTTTTTAATCAATTATTAATATTAATTATTTTATATTTTTTAATAAAAAATCAAAAAATCAAATTTAAATAATAGAGTTTAAAAACAAAATAAAATAAAGTATATTTAAATATATTGATATATTAAAAATTAAATATTATCTTTAAATAAAAAAAAGTTATATATTTCATTCAATTATCTATTTTTTTTTAATAATAAAAAAGTCATAACTCCTTTAGTTGCAATACTAATAACTGTAAATAATGCTCCAAGAAAATAAATAAATCCACTTTTACCATTCCAATAAGAAGTACTACAAAATAAAATCCAAATTAAATCAAAAAAAATAGAAAAAGCAATTAAATAAATAATATAATTTAAATATTTATTAGCATAAGTAATAGAAATTATAGTAAAGATTATACAAAATCCATTAATAAAATTATTTTTTGAAAAACTTTCCATAATAAAAACAAAAACCCAAACAGTTAATACATAATAAATATTATATTTTTGATCACTTGTATATTCATTATTAATATCATGTAAATTTTCAATTTTAAAAAAATTATTTAAATTATAATTTTGATTTTGATTATTTTTATTAAAATTATTATTATTTAAAGCATAATTTCCATTATTAAAATTATAATTAACATTATGATTAAAATTATTATCATTAACATTATCATTAAAAGGAATAAGTGAATTTAATTGATTTAAATAATTTTTAGTTTTATTTAAATTACTTTCAATTTTATCATAAACATCATTTTCAATATTTAATTGTTCTTTATAATAATCATTATAAGACCAAATAAAAATAACTTTAGTTTTAATAATTCCAGCAGCATTTTCTTCATTAATATTACGAGAAGAATTTTCTTGATCTGGAATAGTTAATTGTATTTCATATTCTTCTTGTTTATTTAATTCATTTAAATTTAAAAATGCTTGTCCAATTTCATTATTTTCATTATTTTCTTCATTTATTCCATGTAATTCAAAAGTAATTAAATCATTTTTTGTTTTTGGTTTAAATGAAAATTGTTCATTTTCAATTATTTTTTTATCTGGGGAAAAATGTGAAGTTTCATAAATATTATCATTTACTTTTATAGTAATTGAATATTTTTCATAATTTTTTTTTTTTAAATTAATTTCAAATAAATCAATTTTTACAATTGTATTATTTGATAATCCTTCATTATTTAAAATTTCATTTTCATTTTTTTTTAAATTTTCTTCAATTTCTTCTAAATATTTTTTCTTTTGTTGATATGCAGAATTTAATTGTTCATTTGAATTTTTTAATTCTCGATAAGCTAAAATTAAATTTTGTATAAATTGACCAACTGTTGTTGTTTGTTCATTTGGAACACAACCTTTCATTATTTTTTGAAGAAATTTTTCTTCAAAATTACCATTTGTTTTTAAAAAATTATTTGCTTCTTCATTTGTTAATGGGGATGTTTCACTTTTATGTATTTTTGAAAATAAACGAAGTAATGATAATTTTTGAGCATTTTGAGCTTCGATACTTGATGCATTTTCATATTCACTAGATGTCATTTTTTTAATTTTTTTTAATTTAGTTTTTTTAATTTTTTTTTGTTTTATTTTTTTTTTATTTATTTTAATTTGTTTT
>Ga0256407_10007343_pt1 | contig 16647 bp, 14 predicted proteins | sample RumenRJG_04DNA_FD_193489 | JGI IMG/M metagenome (GOLD analysis project Ga0256407, IMG submission 193489) | Bovine rumen microbial communities from Lethbridge, Alberta, Canada - RJG_04 | ecosystem: Host-associated > Mammals > Digestive system > Stomach > Rumen | place: Canada: Alberta...
TCTTGGTCAGTTCAATCATTCTGTCGGCCAAGGTGGATTTGCCGTGATCGATGTGGGCGATAATGCTAAAATTACGGATATTGTTGTTTTGCGGCATATTAAGATGTTGAAGAGTTTTTTGCATAAATATAGAAATCTTGTGCCTGTTTATTGTAATTCGCTGTGAACCCTTTAAAAAAAAAACTATATTCTTGTTTAACAATTTGTTCTTTTAGAACGATATAACGACGGAAGTTAAGTTTTGTTTAGAAAACTCATTATTTGCAGTGCCTTGTGCCTTGCCGCAAATGCTTTTGCTGCGGGAAAAGTTTTTAACAAGGATTATACGGGTGTTTCCCAGATTCTTGCCGAAATTACAACCCATGAGGGAAAAATCGTGGTGGACTTGAACTTCAAGGCCGCTCCGAATACCGTAGCGAACTTTGTTGAACTTGCGAATCAGGGGTTCTACAACGGTCTTGTGTTTCACCGTGTTGTTCCGGGATTCATGATTCAGGGCGGCGACCCGAATGGTGATGGAACGGGCGGTCCCGGTTACACTATCGACGATGAGAAAAACGATCTTAAGCATGAGACGGGTGTGATTTCCATGGCGAACAAGGGTCCGAATACTGGTGGCTCTCAGTTCTTCATCACTCATCTCCCGCAGCCGCATTTGGACGGCCATCATACCGTATTTGGTAAGGTTATCGAAGGACATGATGTTGTCTGCCGTATTGACCTGAACGATCCGATTTTAAACATTAAAATTGTGGAAAAGAAGTAAATATGAGTTCAAAAAAAGCGACATCAAAAGCGCCTGCAAAGGCTAGTACTTCTGAAAAGAAAGCTGCAAAGGCCGCTCCGGCCAAAAAGCCTGTAGCAAAGACTGCTTCTGCACCGGCTAAGAAGGCAGCCCCTGCCAAGGTTCCTGCAAAGGCTGCTCCGGCAAAGAAGCCTGTGGCAAAGGCCGCTCCTGCACCGGCCAAGAAGGCTGCGCCGGCGAAGGCGCCTGCAAAGGCTGCCCCGGCTGCTTCGGCCAAAAAGCCTGTCGCAAAGAAGGATGTTCCGGCAAAGAAGGAACCCGCAAAAGTGGTGAAGGCCGCCCCGGCGAAGGCTCCTGCAAAGGCAGCTCCGGCAAAAGCTGCTGTCGAAACATCCAAGAAACCAGCTTCCGAAAAGAAGGTTGAACCGGCAGTCGAGGCTAAGGCTCCTGTAGCTCCGAAAAAGGTTGTCGAAAAAGAAGCTGTAAAGGAAGTTGAAAAGAAAATCGAAAAGGAACCGGTTAAGGAGACTGTCGAAAAGGCTCCTGAAAAGGTTCTTGAAAAAGTTGAAGTTGTAGAAAAGTCTGAACCCAAAAAGTCCACTGTGAAATCTGATTATCCGTATGCTGTTTTGCTTGAAGGCGGTAAGAAGCCTTGCAAGTTCATTATGTTTGTTGAAATTGATGAGCAGGAAGAACGCGCCAACAAGAAGAAGGTGACTTCTGAAATGAAGAACCTCGAAAAAAAGCCGACTTCCGCTATCCGCCACAAGATTTCTCTTGCTGAAGAAACGCAGGAAGAATTGACGGAACGCATCTTGAAGGAACTTGAAGAACAGAATGCTGCGTTCACGCGTGAAGCGGCAACGCAGATTTGCACTCGCTGCAACAAGAACCTTGTGTCTCCGGAATTCTGGGTCGACAAGCATCTCGGCTATTGCGAAGAATGCGCCGCTATTTTGCACTTGGGCCAGTCCAAGGAAGCCCGCAAGGTGGAATACCAGCTGGGCGCCATGGGCGGTGACTCTCTTGACGAAGTGGAGGACGACGATATCGAAGGACCGGACGCAGCTGACCTCAAGGAAGCTGAAGAAGAACTCGCCGATTTCGACGATTAATGTCGTCCTGGAACGTAGCGACGGACAACCTCAATAGGCGAGAGTCGCATCCATTAAATTGTACGAACGAAAAAAAGCCGAGGCGTTGAACCTCGGTTTTTGTTGTTTACTGTTCGCATCAATTCGTCATCCAGAGAATGTGAAACGACGATAGATCCAGTAAAGTGTTGTAGATAAATTAGTTGACTTTTCTCATGACGCCGATGACGCGGCCTGCAATGGAGAAGTCTTTTTTGTTGTTAACAATGATTGGCTTGTACTTCGGGTTGGCCGGGCGCAGTTCCACATGGTCTGCGCTCGGATGGTAGTACTTGACCGTCGCTTCGTTATCGATCTGTGCAACGACGATTTCGCCAAGGTCGGCGGTCTTTTGCTGACGTGCAAAAATCAGGTCTCCATCGAAAATGCCTGCATTGATCATGGAATCGCCTTTGACGCGAAGCGCAAAGACGTCGCTACGGCAAGCGAGGAAGTCTCTGTCGATTGTGACTGTGCCTTCGAGGTTCTGCACGGCGAGAATCGGCGTACCGGCGGCAACGCGACCGACGATAGGAATCTCGATAGTGTTGTTTGCGACTTCCTTGCTGGATTCTTTGTCGTCGCTCAAGATTTCGATGCCGCGGCTGAGGCGCGGAGAGCGGTTGATGTAGCCTTTCTTGATGAGGGCGGCGAGAATGGAACGTACGCCGTTCGTGGAAGAAATGTCGAAGTGGTTGCCGATTTCGCGGACCGTTGGCGGCATGTGATTTTCTTTAGAATACTTCTTGATGTATTCGTAGATTTCTTCTTGCCTTGCGGTCATCTCTTTGCGTTTTTCGTTGTTGTTTTCCATGATTTGCCTCTCGTCATAAAGGATGCTGGAATATATACAATATAAATATAATGCACAACTGGGCAATTGTCAATATTTTCAGTGCACAAAAGTGAAGTTTTTGTGAAAAATTTTATTATAGATAAATTTTTTTTGTAAATAGACTCAATTTTCTGTTAATCTTTGCTATATTTGGAGCACTTCGGGGTGTAGCTCAGCCTGGTAGAGCGTCTGCTTTGGGAGCAGAATGTCGTCAGTTCGAATCTGGCTACCCCGATACACAAAGAGCCGCCCCGTAGGGGTGGCTCTTTGTGTATTTATGTAGTCAGTTCGATTAAAACCGGCGAGAGCATAGCGAACCCAGCCGGTTTTAAGCCTTGACTTGAGCGCAGCTCAAGCAAGCCCGGAGGGCAAAACGCGAAACGAAGTGAGTGTTTTGGCAATCTGGCAACCCCGATGAAAATGTTTTTTTGCAAATGAAATCTTGACTGGATTCCTCCGCCTTCGGCGTCGGAATGACGGAGCGCCCGGAGGGCAAAACGCGAAACGAAGTGAGTGTTTTGGCAATCTGGCTACCCCGATGTGCAAAGTAGGGTAGCGAAGCGAAACCGAAGCCAGCGCTGCCACAAAATTCGCCAATGATTAAACGGAGAGAAATCGTATGGAGAATTTTGCGCTACGTCGTAAGACGTAGCCCGTAGGGTTCGCGCCGCTCGGCGTAGCCGAATAGCGGCAAGAACAATCTGGCTACCCCGAACCCTTTCCATTCCATATAAAAAAATCTACGCAGCCGTAAGCTACGCAGATTTTTGTTGTTTGGGGGATATGTGTTTAATATAGTTATTCAATATCTTTAAAATATTGCTTTTTACTTCGCTAAATGATATGACTGTATTGACTGTACTTCTGTAACTTTAATCAAAATCCCTTGCTGAATAAGTCTGTATATAGTTCAAGCCTAGTTCTCTAATCCTTTTTCAAAAAATATCTATCCGTCGGGAAATAATCTATAAGAAATGACCCTTGGTAAACTGTGTAAAATTCAGTTCCAATATTCGTTGCTAAATAAGTGCGTTTGCTGACCGTTATGCTCGATTTGCTACTGAATATAAGGTCGTAATGCATCCCTGATTTTGTTGTCCAAGTATCTTTATCAATAAGGATTTCTTTTTGGAGTATTGGCTTTTTTGTGAACCTTGCAGGGAGTTCAATAACTTGCGGAATAGAAACGAGAATGGCAAGTAAGACTAGGAGAAATAATTCAGTAATAAAATTTTTTGTAGATGGCACTTTGTTGTTTTTTCTTATTGGCAATACTTTAAAGAAGTGTAAAATGATGCCCATCCCAAAGCTTACACAGAAGGCTAGTGAAATTCTAAGCAATGTTCTGTATAACTCACGCTCGGCGAGTTTGTCTAAAAATGCATCATCGATGATATAGCCGAGATTAAACGAATGTGTTTTTGCTCTTAGAAGGAAAAATGTTGCAATGAAACATACTTCTAATATGGATAAAATAATTAGCGTCTTTTTTCTGAATAAATTTTTTTTAGAAATAGTTGACTTCACTTCGGACGGTGGGAGAGGTTGACTTTCCATCATCATGAGTTTTCTGCGTCTTTTGGCGGCTCTGGACATGTTCTCAATATAAAAAATCCCCGCGACGCTTGTTCGCGGGGAGGAGGATGTGGATTGTGTGATATCTTATTTGAACACTGCCGTAATTGTCATGCCTGCGGTGGGCGTAACCTTGTGAGGGTTTTCAGTTGAACCGTCAGACCATCCCGTGAATACTGCACCGGCGCTTGCCGCAGCTGTCAATTGAAGCTCGTTGTTGCTGAAGAACTTGCACTGATAATTGTTGCTCGGAAGTTTCATGCCGTCCACCTGTACACTGCCGTTTCCGCTGACGCCGATCGTCACGGAGACTTCGTTTTCAAGGTCAAAGCGTTCGGCCATTTCTTTCTTGAGCGTTTCGCCGCGATTCTTGGCGTAGGCTATAAGCGTGTTGCCTGTCGGATCCCACTTGAAATTGCTTTGGTTGCGCGGCCAGCGTTTTTCATCGCGCTGCTGTTCCGAAGATGGTATGGTTGCCATCATGGACTGCACAGTGCTCTGCACCTTTTCGTAAGTCAAGTAGCTGTTGAGGAGGATGCAGGCGTTGTTGATGAACATGCGCTTGAAATCAGGATTTTCAAGGAGCTTCTTGAGCATGCCGCCTGGAGCCCTGCTGTCAACGGAGCTGCCGCCGCCAAAGCCGCCGAAACCGCCCCACATGCCACCGTTTCCGCCTTGATTGCTTGATTTTGAACCGAGAACCCAGTCAAACATATTCTGATTTTGAACATCGAAACCGCTAATGCCCGGTGTAAAACCAAAGCCGTGATCTGTGTCGAATGCGACGAATTTGAACGGGTGTCCGTTGCCGCCCCAGGCGCGAATATTGTTGTTTGGCCAGTCACCGTTGTGGTAGTACATTTCGGCGAACATGTACTGGGCAAAACTGTTTACGTTGAGCTTGCTCTTAATCTGTTCGTACTGAGCGTTGTTTTCGCCTGCAAAATTTGCACTAGAAATGCTGTTTACAAGTTGCTGGTAATCGCTTGTGGAAGCTCCGTTTGTGCCGCTTGCTTCGTAGCTTGTACCGGCGATCTTGATCATGTTGATGGACTTTGAATCAATGCCGTAGTTTGTTTCGACAAAGTGCCTGTTCAATCGTTCACGCATGTCATGGATGCCGAAGTATTCGCCATTGTAGAATACGACGACTTGGCGGCTGCGCTGGTAATCGACTTCCGTGCCTTCCATGAGCGATGTCATCATGGCGTCACCGACGTAATCCGTCCAGAAACGGTTGCCGTTGTTGCGCAAGTTGAAACTTTTGAATTTCTTGGCTTCTGGGCGCGTCTTGAACAAAGAGTATTTGATAACTTTGTCGCCGTATGTGTCGTTGTCCATTTTTATGGCCACGCTTTTCTTTGGCTTGTAGCGGCTCCAGTTCCCGATAATTGAAATGCCTGCATCAATTTCCCAAGTCTTTTCAGTGGTAGAACTTCCTTTTTCAAAGTATTCCACGTGTACGGGAAGCTCCGTGTCTTTCCAGAAGTTTGCGGCCTTGCAAGGTTCTGTACATTTGGGATTGCTGTTGTCTGTTATGTTGCCACCTCCGCCAATGTCCCACATGCCACCGCCAAATCCGCCGCCAGTGAGGTTCCCTGTTGCGTAGAGGCCGTCTGTAGAGTCGAACATGTCGTGGTGATTGACGGTGAGTGCGACAACCGGCATCGAAACGCTTTCGTTGATGAAGTACGTCTGTGTCGTGGTATCCACAGCCATGCCGTTTACAAATTCAGAACAACGTACAACTGAGTTTTCTGTAATTGGGGTAGCTGATGTAATTTGTTTGGAATTTGCTGTCGGGAATGAACCATCAAATGTGCAACGGATTTCGCCGCCTTTTTGAGGCGTGGGCGGTTCAATGGTTAAACTCTTGTAGAACCCTGCTTTCGGGAGGAATGTTGCTTTAGGCTTGTGGTTATCGCCATAATCCTGAAGGCTGCTAGATGATGATTGTGCTGTCGATGTATTTGATGTTGCTGCGGAGCTTGAGGAAAGTGCTGGCTGCTCTGGTGTCGTCGAACTGCTCATCTCTGAAATGACAGAACTTGAAAGTGCGATAGGCGAGGAAGAACTGCTGAGGTTATTTACGCTAGATGAGCCTGGAACAGGGGCGGTTTGTGAACTTGAAACTTCGGAAAATTCGACAGAAGAAGACAAAAATTGTGCTGGAGGAAGGTTGCTTGAGTTTTCCTGGGAGCCAATAGATGACGAACTTTCGCTGATTTGAGGTGTGTCGTCAAACGGAGCTGCGACATTGTCGTCTGTGCAACTACAAAAATATGTGCTCGCAAACGCAAGAAACCAAACTATGTGTTTATTTTGCATATCTCATCCCATAATGAATTAACAAACATACCAACACCTTCATAATGGAATATATAGTGGTTTATCTTGCATTTGATAATATTTGTCAAAAATATTTTATTGACTGTTGTCAAAATTGAGAATTTTAAAAAACGAGTGGGGCGAAAACGCTCAGAAAAAATTCTGCATGAAAGAAGTATTTTTTTTATATGATTTAAATGATTGCTTTTTAATTTGATTTTTGTTATAGAGCATAAGTTCGGCATTTTTTTATCAAAAAGAAATGGCGAGCCGAAACCCGCCATTGTTTTTTTATTTGAGTGTAATGGAAATTTTTTTAGCAGAAGAAATCTTTCCAGATCTGGTTGCCAAGTTCGTTCAAGCGAATCTGAACTTTTTCAATTTGTTCGTGAAGCCCTTGATCGATGATTTCTTCGATGGTGGTGAACGCAATGTCGGAACGCAACTTTCCTAGGAGGCGGATGGATTCTGCCTTGCTCTTGACAGGGTAGGCGATGTTCTTGAGACACTGTTCCGCTTTTTCCAAGCAGTAGCGCAAGGAACGCGGAAAGTCTTCGGAGAGCAGGAGAAATTCCGCGACGTTGTGCGGTGTCACATTCGAATTGCGGCGGTGGAACATTTCGTATGCACCGACGCTCTTGAGAACGGCGTTCCACTGCACGGTATCGAGCGCCATGCCCACCATGCTCACATCCGGAAGCAAGATGTAGTACTTGACGTCCAGAATACGCGAAGTCTGGTCAGCGCGTTCGAGCAATGTGCCGAGATGCGTGAAGTTCCAGGCGACATCGTGGTTCATCGTGCCTTGAATGATGCCCGCGGTGAGCTGGCTGAATTCCTTGACGCTGTTGTAAAAGGCGTGGGGACCTGCCAACGCTTCTTTAGGCATTTCAGGGTCGTTCAGTTTCAAGTAGAATTGGTTGATGGCGATCCACAGTTCCGAAGAAATCCTTTCGCGGACGCAGCGGGCGTTTTCACGGGCGGCCGCGACGCACGAAATGATGCTGTTCGGATTTTCCTTGTCGAACGTCAGGAACATGAGCGCGTTTTCGATGGAAACGTGGGCGTATTTTTTGAAGAATGCATCTGCGTTGCCGGCAATCTGAATGACCGGTTCCCAGGGGCGTTCTTCGCCGGGCAGGTCCAGTTGAAGCTGGAGGTTCACATCGATGCTTCGCGCGACGTTTTCGGCACGTTCAATATAGCGGGCAAGCCAATAAATGGAATTTGCGACTCTACTTAACATAATCTACTTCCTACTTCTAACTTCCTACAGTCTACTGTTGCTGCTGTTGTTGTTCCATCCAGAGTTTAGCTTGTCCGAGTTCTGGAGCCTTTTCGTTTTCGGCAATGACCCAGGTGTCCTTGCATCCGCCGCCCTGCGAACTGTTCACCACGATAGAACCCTTGCGGAGCGCTACGCGGGTAAGACCGCCGGGGAGGATGTAGGTTTCTCGCCCTTGCACGATGTAGGGGCGCAAGTCCACATGGCGACCTTCGAAACCGCCATCGACAATGCATGGCACACGGCTGAGCGAAATCATGGGCTGCGCGATGTAGTTACGCGGGTTTGCGATGATCTTGCTCTTGAAAGCTTCACATTCCTCCTTCGTCGATTTTGGACCGACGAGCATGCCGTAGCCACCGGATTCGCTGGCGGCCTTGACGACCATGTTCTCGATGTAATCCAATACATGCTGCATATGCTTCGGGTTCTCGCAAACGAATGTCGGCACATTCGGGATGATTGCCTCTTCGCCGAGATAGTACTTGATAATCTGCGGCACATAGGTGTAAATCGCCTTGTCGTCAGCGACGCCGCAACCGGGCGCATTCGCAAGCGCTACATTACCTGCCTTGTACGCTTCAATCAATCCGGGCACGCCGAGGCAAGAATCCGGGCGGAATACCTTCGGATCCAAGAATTCATCATCGACACGGCGGTAAATCACGTGAACCTGCTTGAGGCCGCGTGTCGTACGTGCGTAAACCTTCTTGTCTTGCACGACGAGGTCGTCTCCGGTCACGAGGTCCACGCCCATCTGCTGTGCCAAATAGGAATGTTCGTAGTACGCCGAATTGTAGATGCCGGGAGTCAACACCACAACTTTAGGCGATGCTGTGGAATCTGCCAAGTATTCCAGCGCGTGGCGCAAACGAGTGCAGTATTCGTCTACAGGGCGAATGGAGCAGTTGGAGAAAACCTGCGGGAATGTCCTCTTGAGAATCTGGCGGTTCTGCAACACGTACGAGACGCCACTCGGGCAACGCATGTTGTCTTCAAGCACGTAGAACGTGCCGTCGGTATCGCGCACAAGGTCAGTGCCGGTAATGTGCGCCCAGATTCCCTTGGGCGGCACAAAGCCTTCCATCTGCGCTCTGTAAGCGGTGCAGGTGTTGATGAGGCTTTCGGGGACGACCTTGTCACGCAAAATCTTGCGATCGTTGTAGATGTCCGTCAAAAAGCAGTTCAGCGCTTCTGTACGCTGTTTGAGGCCTGCTTCGAGGTGCTTCCAGTCGGCAGCACTTACAATACGCGGGATGACGTCAAAGGGGATGATTTTGTCCTTGCCGTCCTTGTTGCCGTAAACCGCGAATGTAATTCCATTATCGTAAAACGCAGATTCCGCAATAATCTGGCGGCGTTGCAGTTCTCCTTCGGGAAGCTCGTTAATCTTCGTAAACAACGGCTCTGCTGCCGGGCGGGGAGTCCCGTCAGGTAAGCAAAGCTCGTCGTAAAAGCCTTCGGTGTCGTAGTTTCCAAATCGCATGTTTTGTTTCCTTATGCTTTTATGTGTTAGTTACTTCGCCCTTCGGGCTTTTCTAGTTACTAGTTAATAGTTGGTAGTTACTAGAGATTGCTATATAAACATTTCTAGTAACTCGGAACTAGTAACTGCCGCGAAGCGGCCTCAGTAACTCTTCGTATCCACGTTCACGGATACTTTCAAGGTATGCTCGCCACCTCCGGTGATGACGCCCTTTAACGGGCTCACGTCCCCGAAGTCTCTACCCCAGGCGAGTATGATGTGCTCGTTACCTCCAAGCACGTTGTTGGTGGGGTCCAGTTCTACCCAGCCGTGGCCGGGAATGTAGGTGCTGACCCAGGCGTGGGTCGCGTCGGCTCCGACAAGTTTGGGTTGCCCTTCGCAAGGGTGTGTGCGAAGGTAACCACTAACGTAACGGCATGGCAAGCGCAGTGAACGCAAACAGCCTATCATCAGATGCGCAAAGTCCTGGCAGACGCCTTTTCGCCCGCGCAAGATTTCTTGCGGCTGCGCCCCGATTCTCGTGACTCCCGGCGTGTACTTGCAATCCGTGTAGATTCGCGTCATGAGCTCGTAGGCGGCGTCAAAAATGGGGCGGCTCTGCTGAAAGCTTTCGAGCGCGTAATTGCGGACCGATTCGTCAAACTTGGCGAAAGGGGAAGTGTAGGCGTACATCGCGGCGTCCAGCGTTTCGTCACTTGTCGGGCGTTCCAAAAGTTTTGCGACATCTTCCCATTTCATTGTTTCACCTTGTTTTGGCGGTTCTTCTTCCTGAACATCCACGATGCCTGTCGTTTTGAATCTAAAGTGCGTGTGTTCCTGCTCGATGCTGAATGCCAACACCTTATTCCCGAAAATGTCGAGGCGTTCCTGCTGTATCGTTGGATTCGGATCCACTTCGATGCTGTGACTAATCCAGTTCTGTCGGCTGACGGTTCGCGGGAGCATGTGGGCGAGGTGGTTGCTGTAAAGAACGGGAAGGCGGTAGTCGTAGACAGTCTCGTGATCAACTTGGTAAATGGGCATCTTAAACCTCCGACACGTCTGTGGTTGTGGCGTGGAAAACGCCTGCGCGTGGGGCGTGGCTTAAGTAGAGCCTGTTTACGATTTCGGCAATCCGTTCAATGGATTTTATCTGAGTTTCTACAAGTTTTATGAGGTTCTCCCTTTTGTTATCAACGGTTTCTGCAAGCTGTTCAATGTTCGCGAGGCGAAGTTCGGCGAGTACACGCATCAGTTCGCGGTCCAGCGGCGAGAATGTCGCTTCGCTCTGGTCGTTGCCGGGCAAGTGCTTCGCGGCTTTCCGCAGTTTTGCCACCTGATAGGCGACGCTTCGCGGGTTGGATTCGTCTGACAAAAGCAAGTCGATGACGGGTACAACTTGCAATCGTCCTCCATAGCGGCGGTGGTATGTCATGAGCCCGTCGCCGATTTCGAGAATCGCTTGCAGCAAGCGCAAGTTCGTCATCTCGTCGGTAGGAGCTGTATAAAGCAGGCTACTGACCAGTTGCAAGGTGCGGATGGCGCATTCGATTTCACGACCGAGTTCCAAGAAGCGCCATTCGTGGCCGCGCGTCATGGAATCCGCTGCAAGCCCGGCCACCGCAGCGCTGTCCGAAAGCACTTCCTTTAGGTAAGGCAACAGCGCTGCCGCACCTGTTCCCGCTGGCATTTCTGCGATGCCGAATCCGTTCAGGTAAAGCCATAAATCCTCCGAAATGCGGTCTCGTAACTGCATGCCTAGCTCTCGAATTTCCGTTAGCATACATTGCATGCCATTTTTGTTGTCCTTGCGCAAGATAAAGTAACGGAGTGCATTTTCGGGATCTTGTGCTAACCTGGACTGCGATTCGTCTGTAAGTCCCGCTTTCAGTATCCACGGCAATTCCGGCATGTCCATCCAGGATTCGTCCGAAAGTCTCACCGCGATGCCTCTTGCAATACGGGCCATCATGTTCGATGCCGACAATGCTCGCCCCAGCCGGAACAAGTTCTCGGCCGCACGGCTAGGCAAGTCGCCTCCAGCTCTCGACGGCGTGATTGACTGGCCGGCAGGAGCGAGCAATGAAAAGTTTGCTACGGGCCTTTCCGAAAGCACCCAGATGTCTTTTTCACCAAGTCCATTATCCAAAATCCCGAGGCCGCCTGGCATCACCGATGTTTCCTTTGCCGTGTTGACAGCAAAGAACCGCATTAGCGAAGGCACCGGAGTAAAATCCCCATGGTATGCGTAAACGGTCGAAACCTCCATGGATCTTTCAGCTACCCATTGTTCAGGCGCATTCTCGAATGCTTGCAATAGGGCGAGCTGTGCTGTTGTTGTCATGGTTGCATAAGTTTTGCGTTCGGCCTCCTTGAAACTTCCGCTATCGCGGAAGGCTTTCTTGAAAATCCATTTTTCAGGCTCGGCCAATACACGCTCCGCATCGGCTGCGTTCCCGAGCCAAAGTGTTTCCACATCGCGCAATAGCAGTTCTTCGCCTAAAAGCTCTCGGCAAATCTCCGGCAAAAACGGCTTGAATAGGGGCGTTTCCAGAACGCCTGTCCCGAGGAAGTTTGCGATAGCTACGTTTCCGGCGCGGACGGAGCTGATTAAGCCCACGGCGCCTTCGCCGCTGTCAATTCGCAACTCCAACGGATCGCACATGCCATCTTCTACTCGGCGGAATATAGTTCCAATCTTTTTGAGTCCCATGAGCGTCTTCATGTACACTTGCATATTGCGGATTGCGAGGTCGTCGTTTTCGACAAGCGGAATTCCCAAGTAACGGGCAATCACGGCGTCTTCGGCGCGACGCGGATTGTCTGGGCTCGATGCCAAGAGAACCACCTTGCTGGTTTCGCCTTCACTTCCGATATTTTTGTGCATGGCGTCTAGGCCGTCTATCAGCTTCTTGAAAAATCCAGCTAACCGTTCCGTTTGCATACTGCGGAAAAGCTCCGGGAAAGCGCGGCTTACGCCAATGCGGTTTTCTAGCGCACGTCCCAAGCCTTCGGGCACTTGCAAACGGTCTGCCATTGCCACGAATGATCCGTCTTTGAGTCTTGCCACATCGGTCGCTGTCAGGTTCACGAAAACATCGTCAACCGGGTGTACTTTCCATACAACCTGTAAAAAGTCTGGGTTCGCGAATAGCAATGCGGCGGGCAATTTGCCTTTTTTCCAAAGACGTTGTTCGCCATAAATATCTTTTGCGAGTGTGTTGAATAGTTTTGCCCTTTGCGCGACGCCCGCTTCTAGCGTTTTCCATTCTTCTGCCGTAATCACGAGGGGAATCGGGTCTGTTCCTTTGTGGTTGCCTCCCATGCTCGACGAAAGATCGTTTTCGTCAAGAACGTTATGCAAACGCCTGCAACGGTGCTCAAACTCCTCTTTCGAAAATGCCGAAATGGATTTGATAAAAGTGTCTTCTGTCTCTATGCAGTTCATACATCTAATAAGTGCAAGAACTGTGCCAATACGATTATTAAATGTATTTGGAACCTTTTGATTACATATTCTGTAACTCTTTCAGAATTTGTTCGACAATAACCGAGATTTAGTTGCAAAAAAACGTTTTTTTCTTGTTGGCATGATTATTGCAAATGATGTAGGAACAGATGTTACGAATGAATAAAAGAAAGCGATTATGAATACTGCTGAAGTTTTAATCAAGTCTCTTGAAAGTGAAGGTGTCAAGTATATTTTTGGAATTCCTGGTGAAGAAACGCTTGAACTGATGGAAGCGATAAAAAAATCGTCTATCAAGTTCATTACGGTTCGTCACGAACAGGGAGCTGCTTTTATGGCCGATGTCTATGGACGTTTAACGGGAAAAGCGGGTGTATGTCTTTCGACTCTCGGACCTGGGGCAACAAATTTGGTTACGGGTGTTGCCGATGCGAATTCCGACGGTGCTCCGCTGATTGCGATTACGGGACAGGTGGGAACCGAACGTATGCATTTGACGAGTCACCAGTATTTGGATTTGGTGAATATGTTTACGCCGATTACCAAGCGCAGTAAACAGGTGGTGCGGCCGGACACGGTGAATGAAATCGTCCGCATTGCGTTCAAGTATGCTGAAATGGAAAAGCCAGGCGCATGTCTTATTGACCTGCCCTGTAACATTGCTGCAATGGATGTGGAAGGCGATGTGGCTCAGACTCCACTAAAGCATCATCGTGAAAATACGGAGTATGCAAGCAATGATGTCATTCAGGCTGCAGCGAGAATTTTTGCAAATGCTGAGCGGCCCGTTATTCTTGCGGGACATTCGGCTGTACGAAATCATGCTTCCGATGCACTGACAGCGTTTGCAACCTCAGCGAAGATTCCCGTGGTGACGACCATGATGGCAAAGGGCGTTGTTCCTTGTGACAACCCGTATTCGATGCGGTGTATTGGCATCCCGCAGAAAGATTACCAGAACTTTGTGATGGATTATGCCGATCTCGTAATTGCTGTGGGTTACGATGTCGTGGAGTATGCTCCCGTAAAATGGAATCCTTTGGGAGATAAAAAGATTATTCATATCGATGAATCGCCGAACCATGTGAATAAATTCTATCAGCCCGATGTGGAGGTCATTGGCGATATTTCTGCATCATTGAATGAACTATGTAAGCTATGCACAAGTGCCAAGGCTCCAGAATGGGCGTTGCGTATTCGCGAGATGATGGTTGCGGATCACTCCCGCTACGATTGGGATAACAGTTTTCCGCCAAAGCCCCAGAAGGTACTTCATGATATTCGACAGGTCATGGGCGAAGAGGATATTCTACTTTCGGATGTTGGTGCGCATAAAATGTGGATTGCGCGGCAGTACCATTGCTTTCATCCGAACACCTGCATTATTTCTAATGGTTTTGCGACCATGGGAATTGCGGTGCCCGGAGCCATAGCGGCAAAGCTTTTGAACCCGGATAAAAAGATTTTGGCAGTAACGGGTGATGGCGGCTTCATGATGAATAGCCAGGAATTGGAAACGGCATGCCGCGAACACATTCCGTTCGTGACGCTCATCTTTACAGACGGAAACTACGGACTCATCAAGTGGAAACAGGAGGAACGATACGGAGAAAGTTTTGCAATTGGTTTTACTAATCCAGATTTTGTGAAATACGCCGAATCAATGCACTTAAAGGGTTACCGTATTGAACGCACCGAAGATTTGATTCCGACGCTAAATGAGGCCTTTGAACAAGATGTTCCCTGTATCATTGAGTGTCCCGTGGATTATTCTGAAAATATGGAACTTTCAGAGCGGTTGAAAAACTTGAATATATAAGAAGAAGTCCATCTCCTCGTTGAATGGAACCGTCGGTAGAAATATCGACGGTTCTTTTTATTATTTTATTGGGTATGACTCATGCCGAACTTGTCAAGCGCCTGTTGGCGGAACAGGATTTAAAGTACCGCGACTTTCATGCGTCGCTGTTGCCGAACATCGACAAGAAATCGATTATCGGCGTGCGTGTGCCCACGATGCGAAAGATTGCGAAGGAGTTTGTGGATTCAGCGGTGAAGGGGGCTGCGAAGGGCTCTGCAAAAACTATGCCGAAGGATGTTGCGAACTTTTTAGACAAGTTGCCGCACAAGTATTTCGAAGAAAACCAGGTGCACCTTTTTGCGGTAGAACGCATCAAGGACTTTGACGAATGCCTTGCCCGCATCGAGCAGTTCCTGCCGTACATTGACAACTGGGCCGTATGCGACGGTAAATCGCCGAAGGCTCTGCTTAAGGACGAGGCGCGCTTTCTAGCGAACATCGAAAAATGGCTCAAGTCGCGGCACCCTTACACGGTGCGCTTCGGCGTGAACATGCTCATGAATTATTTCTTGGATGAACGGTTCGACAAGAAGTTTTTGAAGTGGGTCGCGGCTATCGATGAATCTCTGTTTAATGATGACGGCCGCACGGAATGCCCCACCGACCGCTACTACGTGCAGATGGTTATCGCCTGGTACATGGCGACGGCGCTTGCCAAGCAATGGGCCGCGACATTCCCCTACATCAAGGGCCACAAACTTTCACCCTGGATTCACGCGAAATCCATCCAGAAAGCCTGCGAAAGCTACCGCATCACGCAGGAGCAAAAAGAAACCCTGCGTGGGTTGAAATAAAAATTTATCTTGCTATAAATATCATTCCCAAAACAGCAAATGCACTGGCAATTACGATCGCCATGGCACACCCGGAACATCCTACTGAATAGTGGACTTCTTTGGTTGTTTGAACACTAGTTGTAGTGTATGACGAAACAAAGGTTGCGAGTTCTCCGTCCTCTATGCGCCCACCCTTCATTGTCTTGCGATATTTGTATACGATAATCTTGTCGCCGACTTCGGGCGTGTTGTGATAATTTCGCAATGCGGATTTGCTCACGAGAAACTCGAGTTCGTCGATTGTGGCTACGCCGTGACCTTTCGCTTTATTCCATTGCGTTACAGTGGCCACTTCTTTAGGAATAGATTCAGATTCGATGCCCATACATTGTGAATAATACTAAAATAGCAACTTTATCAATTTTAACCCATTAAATCCCCAAATTGATTGCTGTTAATCTTTCCCGGGTTCGTGATAGACCGGATTCAGCATGTACCTTAATAATTCGGCCTTATGCTGGTCGGGATAAGCACCAAGTTCCTTCATGAACACCTCGTATAAAAGCTGTCGCGCCTTAAAAAAGCCCCAAAAAGTCCACATTTGACATTTAGTCATTTTGGGGGTATATTTAGGGATATGATGGGTATTGGTAAAGATTTTAAAGTCTCGGGCGTGGCCCTTGCCGCGTTCTGTTTAGCAGGTTTATTTGTCCCTGCGCATGCACAGACTAAGGTAGTTGTCGACCCCGGCAAAAAGTACCAGGTTTTCGAGGGCTGGGGCACGAGTCTCTGCTGGTGGGCCGTAAAGGCGGGCGCCTGGAGCGAGGCGAACCGCAGCAAGCTTCTGGGTGCGATTGCCGACCCGGACACGGGTCTGGGTTACACGATTTTCCGCTACAATATCGGCGGTGGCGACCAGCCGGGTCATAACCACCTGGACAAGGGCGACGGCGGCGCGAACGTTCCCGGCTATAAGCCTACCGAGAAGGGCGATTTCGACTGGACGGCAGACCCTTACCAGCGCACGATCGCCATCGAACTTTCCAAGCGTGTGAAGAGCCCGATTTTCGAGGCGTTCAGCAATTCGCCCCCGTGGTGGATGACCAAGAGCGGCTGCGTCTCGGGCAGTAGCGACGGCAGCGACAACCTCAAGGAAGACTATTTCGACGACTTCG
>Ga0256407_10007345_pt1 | contig 16643 bp, 11 predicted proteins | sample RumenRJG_04DNA_FD_193489 | JGI IMG/M metagenome (GOLD analysis project Ga0256407, IMG submission 193489) | Bovine rumen microbial communities from Lethbridge, Alberta, Canada - RJG_04 | ecosystem: Host-associated > Mammals > Digestive system > Stomach > Rumen | place: Canada: Alberta...
AAAAAAAAAGAAAAAGAAAGAAAAGAAAAAGAAGAAAAGAAAAAAAAAATGGAAGAAGAAAGAAAAGAAAAAGAAAGAAAAGATGAAGAAGCAAGAAGAGCAAAAATAAAACAAAATGAATATATGTTAAAAAATCAACATTTAATTCAATCTGATTTTTCTTCAAGTAGTAATAGCTTTAATGATAGTTCTGAAAGTAGAACTGATAGTGATGAAAATGATGATAATGAAAGGGAAGAATTAAATTATTTAGATAGTTCTAGTAAATCATTAGAAAATAATAATAATAATAATAATAATAATAAGAATAATAATAATAATAATAAAATAGTCAGTAAAAATAAACAAAAAAAAAAAAATGAAGATAATATAAAAATTCAACCAGTTTTTGAATCTTAAATAATTATATATATTATGATAAGTTATTTATTTTAAATTTTTTAAATATATTTTTTGACATTAAAGAAAGTAAAATATATTGGAATGTATAAAAATAAAGAATAATTATCGATTTAAGATTTTTCTTTTTCAAAATTTTTTAAATGTTAATAAATAATTATTTTTTTAAATAATGTTATTCCAATTATAATTATCATTGAAATATAAAATAAAAAATTATTTTTTCAATTAAAAATTAATTAATATATATTATTAAAATATTGTAATATATAATCAAATATAACCTAATAAAATTTTTATTTAAAAATTATGATAAAATAAAAAAATATAAATTAGAAATTATAAAGAAAATTTTAAAAATAATATATCGAGAATATTAAATATAATATTTGAATAAAAAAAATATTATAAAATTTAATATTAAAAAATAAAAATATTTAATGAAAGTAATTTCGCGTTACTTATTAATTATATTCCTTCAATTATTAAATCAAAAAATAAAATCCTTACCATTATGTGAAAATAATAGTCCATTAAATGATTTAGTAATATCAACATATAAAAATTATGATGAAAAAATTAATATATTAGAAGATTGTACTATAAGTAAGTTTTGGAAAGTAAAAGAAAAATATTATTCTCATCAAACAATAAATAGAGTTTTAGAAGGAAAATTAATAACAAAAAGACCTTTAATTTTTACATTTAATAATAACAGTAAAACTCAAACAGAATTAATAATAGAATTAACATCATATAATATAGGTAAAAAGAAAGGAATAGTAAATATTCCAATTAATAAATTTTCTATATTTAATGGGGAAAGTTATACAGTTTATTTAGAATATGAATGTATTAATTCAACAGAAAATAATTATTTTAAATTTGATATTAATATTAATATTTCCAATTATAATATAACATTTCAAATTGAACTTGTTAAAATTTGTGAAGATATTCCTTTACCAAATGATAATACTTTTGATATATCTCATTTTTTTTTAATATCAATAACAATTTTTATTATTTTTGCATCATTAAATCCATTTTTTGAATCAAAATTTGAAAAAATAATATTAAATAAATTCCCTTCAACAAGAAAAACAAAAAATTTATCAATTTTATGTTTAATTTTAGCTATGTCAATGCATATATTAAATGAAATAAATTTATTATTTGCATTAATGCAATTATGTTCTTTTTGTGTTTGTACACTTTCAATTGGTGTTTTTTTTGAATCATTATTACAAAAAACTTCAATAAAAACTCAATTTTCAACAAGAAGTTTTGAAATTGATTATATTGGTTCTATTACAATGTTTTTTATAGTTTGTTTTACTTTTGGTGCAATAATTTCTTTATTTTATTCATTTTATCCTTTTTGGATTATTTCTGATTTTGTTGCTATTATTATTTCAATTGAAACAATTAGAATTTTTAAATTAACTCATTTTAAATTTATTTTAGTATTTTCATTTTTAATTTGGATATTTGAATTATATATTGTAAAATATAAAACAAAATTATTAAAAATTAGAGCTGAAAATGGTTTTTATATTAATAGATATGATACATCATTTCCTTTTTTATTTATATTCCCTCAAGTTTCTGATAATAAAACTTCATATAAATCATATTTATATCTTCCAATTAATGAAGTTATTATACCAGGAATGTTTATTGATTTTTTTTATAGATTTGATAAATCAATTCATTTAAATTTACTATTTTACTTTTTTTTATCTATTTTGAGTTTTACATTATCATTTTTAGTTAAAATTTTATTTAATATATATTACAATATGTATTTTCCAATTTTTGTTATTTTATTCCCATTAATGTTTGGAATTATTTTATTAACTGCTTATTTTAAAGGAAATATAAATGATATGATGATTGGTTTTAGTTCTAATATTTTTGAAGAAAATGAAATGGATAGTAGAAAATTAAGTAGAATGGCAAATTCACTTTATATGGAAAGTCATGGAACTTTTGAGGGAAGTTCAAAAGAAATGAGATTTTTAGAATAAATATATTAAATAAATTATAATATATGTATATTATATTGTACTATTTAAATATATTTAATATTTATAATCTGTTATTACATAAGTTAATTGATTTTTTACTTTTTCATAAATTTCTTTTATTTCCTTTTTCTTTTCTTCTTCTTTTATTTTTTTTATTATTTCAAACATTTTTTCTTTTAAACTTCTTTTCATAAATCCAATTATAAATTCTTTTTCTAATTGAAGTCTTAACATTTTATCTAATAAAATCCATTGAATTGTTTGACAAAATTCAATAAAATTATTTTCTTTATTACCTTTATTTTCTAATTCAAACCAACCTTTCCAAAAAATATCTTTAATCCACATAAAATAATTTTTTCCTAATTTTTTTCTAATTTCATCTATTAATAAAAAATCTTCATTACTTTCTTTACAAAAATAAAAAGCAGAAAAAGTTAATTTAATAGAACATTCAATAGTTTTATAATTTTCATGAATATTACATAAAGCAATTAAAGCATTTATATAAATTTTTTTTAAATTATAAAAACAATCTTCTCTTAATTTTTTTATATTTTTTGATTCAGGTTGATATAAAATATTACATAAAATTTCTCTTCCATATTCATAATACATACTTGTTAAACAATCATCAATTTTAATATTATCAATACTTTTAAAAATTGAAGATATTGTATCTTTTATATTTTCACTTATTTCTTCTTCTTGATCTATTTTTTTCCTTGTTGAAAATGTACCTGAATATTTTCTCTTTCTAAATATTCTCATTGCATCTTTTTTTTCTCCTGTACTTCTTCTACTTCTTGTCATTATTTCATTTTCATTTTTTATTAACATTAATTCATTTCCATTTAATACAAATTTTTCTGGAATAATATATCTTAATATTTCATCTTTTTCTTGATATTTACTTGAATCTATATCATTTATATATGTAGTAATTTTTTCTAAATTATTTGTATTGGTATTAGATTTATTTTCATAAATTTTATTTTCTATTTCATAAATTGTCTTTATTTTTTCTTTATCATTATAATTTTCAATTGTATTTTTTGAAAATGTTCTAGTAATATTATTCCATAAAATATTTCCTTTTTTATCATCTTTGGCTATATATTTTTCTCTTACTATTCTTAATCCATTAATAAAATCTAAATAATAAATTTTTTTTTTAATAAAATTATCTGCAAAATTCTGAAAAAGTAAAGTATCAGTTAAATATTGATAAAATAAAGTATCTTTTTTATTTCTATTTTGCTTCATTAATTGACTATTAAAAATTACATTATCATCTCCAATTTCACATAAATAATCATAAAAATCATAAAAAATTATTGCAAAACTCTCTAAAAATGTATCTCTTACACTTGAATTAATTTTATTTTTATAAATTTCTTTTTCATCATTTTTAAGTCTAAAAATAACTCCTTTAATATCACTTAATTCATTAATAATTTTATAAAAAATAGGAAAAGGTAATTTAGGAATATTAATAATATTTTCACATTCACTTTTAATACCTTTTGAATATTCAATTATTTCTTCATTTATTTTAATAATATATATTCCATCATCAGCAACTTTAATTTGTCTTATACATCTTTTATTATATAAATCTTCACTTATTCCACTTATAAAAGGTAAAAATGTTTGTAAATAACCAATCATTTTTTCACTCATTATTGGAATATTTGTATGTACCCATTTTAAAGGATAAATTAAAGAAATGAAACTTTGTATAATTATACTCATTCTTCTTAAATCATTATCAACAAATAATATTTTTTGTTCAAATAATATTAATCTAAATATATTTATTATATTATCTATATTAAAATGAGATAATAAATTTAAATAATCAATATTATTAAATTGATTATATGCAAATGCAGAATATATTAAAATTTTTTCTTTTTCGAATGGTATTGGAAAATATAAACAAGTATTAATAAGAGGTGAAGGGACAGATTCAATTAAATAAATAATAAATTGATTAATAATATCATTATCAAATTTATGATTGTTTTCAATTAAAAGATAATAAATTGAAAATAAACATTTTTCAATTTGATTAATATATGGATATTTAGAAATTAATGCAATACAATAAGGAATATAAATATATTCACAATAACCTAATTCTTGACATTCTTCTAAATCCTTTTCTAATTTTTCTTTTTCTCTTCTTGTATGATAAATATTTTCTCCGAAATTTTTTAAATAATTTTTTAAAGGATGATTAGAATAAATTTTATTATAAATATTTGATTCTAATTTTCTATAAAAATAAAACATTATCATATAATATCTTTCACCATACTGATTAGTAATTTTAGTTGAAAAATTTTTTGGAATTTCTCTCTCATTTTGATTATAACAAACTTTAATTCCACTAGGAAAACAAATTGAAGCATTTAAATTATTTAATTCTAATTTTTTTGTATCTTCTAATGGATATCTATAAATTATTTCTGGCTCCATTGCACTTAATTTACTACATTTTATATGATTACAAATTGAATTTAATTGTTTACTATCTTCCATTATTTTTCCTTTTTTATATGAGAAAGATGATATTAAAAATCCAGAACAAAATGAATTAAAAGGATTTTCTTCTTTTATTATATCTAATTTTTCATATTTTAATATTATTTTTGATGGAACTTTTTCCATATAAATATTTTCCTTTTTTATGTTTAATTTTTAAATTTATGTAAATTGAAAAATTAATGTTAATTTTAAATTAAATTATTTTTAAATTAATCATATTTATATTCAGGTATATTATGATAACCATTTTTATTAATTTTAGTTTTTGAATCTTTTTTTATAAAATAAATAATAAATAAAAGTATAATAGAAACTAAATGTGTAATTTGAAAAGAATAAAATTTTTTATTTGAATTATTATTATATGAAAAAATAATAATAGATAATTCTTCAAAGAGAAAACAAATTATATTTATGAATAAACAAATATTATGGAAAGTTTTATTTAATTTTATTAATTTTTTTTTTTTTCTTTTATTATTAATTAATACTAATGGAATTAAAAAATTTCCTACTACTCTTATTACCCTAAAATATAAAAATAATTCATTTATTTTTCTATCACTATTTAAAAAATCATTTTGTAAGAAAAAAATAATTAAATCATATATAGAAATTCCCATAATTAAAAAATATATAATTAAAAGATAATATAATTTTTTTTCATTATTTTCATTTCTATTATCAATTAATTTAATATTACTTTTTACCATTTGATTATATGGAAATTCATCATTTTTATTTTTTTTAATTTCTATTAATAAAGTTTTTAAAATTTCATCCCAATCATTTTGTAATAAAATATTTTTAGATATAATTGGAAAATTTTCTTGTAAATTAAAATTTTGTTCATTTAAATTAACATAAACTTTAGGATAATATTTATTTCCATAAATTGTATAAAATTTTTCATCAAATTCTCGAAGAAAATCAAGTGAATCATATGAATCAAAAATTTCAATTATTCCATCATATTCAATTTTACTATTAACATTAGTATTATTAACAAAATAAAAAATAAATAAATATGATTTATTTTCATTTTTATTAAATTTATAAATAAAATTTGATTTAAATTCTGTTCTATTTTTTTCCATTATTGTATCTGGAAAATCTAATAAAGGGAAAAAATATTGTGATTTAGATATATATTGTGAAGATACTACTAAAATATTTTTCTTTTTTATTTTTTGTGACATTTATTTTTTTCTATTTTAAAAAATTGAATTTTAATAAATGGATGATACTATTCAAAGTTTAAAAGATTCAATAAGACAAGAAATAATTTCATATAAGAAAAATGTCAAAAATGATAATAAATATTCAATCAATAAAGGATTTAATGAAAACAAAAAAACATCAAAAGCACAAATTTCTGATTATTTTAATAAAATTAAACATAATAGTAAAATAAATTTAAGTAATACACTTTCAATAAATGATAATTTTAATTATAATAAAAATGAATTAAACTCTTTAAATTCTAATGATAGTATAGGAAATATAAATAATAAACAACATGAACAAAATTATATAATTTATGAAACCTTTAAAAATATATTAAATAAAAATAATAATAATAATAATAATAATAAATTTATTGATAATAATATTCCTTCTACTTATAAAACAGAAACAGGTAGGTTTAATATTATATCAGAAGAAAAAAAAGAGAAAAATCCAGTATTTGATTCAATATATTTTGATAATATGAAATATGATAATAATATTCCTGATATAGAAGAAAGTAATACTGAAATAATTACTGAAAATGAAAAACAGAAGGAAAAAAAAAATTTAAATTTAAAAAATGATAATATAAAATATCAAAATAATAATAATGATAATGAAATTGTGAATTCATTTGAACAAACATCACTTTTAAATGATATAAATCAATTGAAAAATATAAAAATTGAACATTCGAATAATTATTGCACATCAAATACTAATACAAATACCAATACAAATCCATATATAATTTCAAATGGATTTAAAACAACATATTATCCACAAAATGTCTCATCATTTTCAATGATAAATGAAAATAATCAAAATTCAAATTCACATTTTTATAAATCGACAAAAAGGGAAAAATTAAAAAGAAATGATTATTATAGGACAGAATATTATAAATTAAGAAGAAAATACTTTAATATTTTATCTAAATATGAAAAAGGAAAAAAAGATTCAGAATTATCTAAATTAAAAGGCTTTTATGAAGCACATAAAAATGATAAAAAATTTAATTATATAAAAGAAATTAATGAGAAATTATCAAATCAATTAAATGAAAATACAAAATTTTTTGATTACATAGAAAATATAATTCAAAATAAAGAAAAAGAGATTGAAGAAAAAAATGATTTAATTATAAAACAAAAAATATTAATTGATAGATTAATAGAACAAATTAATATGGAAAATGTAAATAATATAGAGAGAAATCAACAAAATAATGTAGAAAATTATGAACAAAATGAATTAAATTATCAAAATTATAATAATATAAAATAAACTAAATTTTTGTTTTTAATCTATATATTAAAAATAAAATAAATATTAATTAATATTTTTATATTATTTTTTAAAGAAAAATATCTTTAAAAAAAGATTCATCATTTGTTTCAAAATTTGAAGAATGAACAGTTGTAATAAAATATTCAACATCTTCTTCTATAATAATTCCATGATTATGATAACTTTTTGAAATACAAATAAAAAAAGATATAAAACAAATAAATATTACAATCATCCAAATAATAACATATAGAATATTTTTATATTCATTACTTCTCTTTTTTTTTATTATATTAGTTCCTTTAAAAGATGTTTCATTATATTCATTTAATTCATTTTTTATCCTTTCAATATTTTCTTTATTATTTTCATTTTTTAATTTCTCTTCTGATGAACCTATTAATATTTGAATTGAAAATATTAAAAAGAAAAAAATAAATATTGTTAATTGTCCATTACTTTTAATTTTATTTAAAAATGATTTCTCCATTATATTTATATTTAAGAAAAATATATTTTTAAATAAATAAAAAATAATATAAAAAAGAGTATTAAAATTTAAATATATAAAATGAATTATATCAATTTATTAATCATCAATTAAATTTTCCATTTTATTAATATTTTGATTAATTGATATCAACTTTTCATTACTTTCTACAATAGATTCATTTCTAAATAAATCTTTACTTGCATCGATATATGAAGAATTATTAAAATATAAATAATCTTTTTTCCTAAAATATTTTCCATAAATAAACAAAATAAAACCATATATAATAAGAATACTATTTAAAAAAATCATTGTAATTTTATCCATTTTAAAAAATAATATTAAAATTTTATTTAAAAACAATAATTATTAATTAAAATATAATTTAATTATTACATATATAACATTTAAACCTTTTATTTTTATTTAATTATTTTAAAATACCAGAAAACAAAAAAAAATAACCATAAAAACCCAAAAAAAACTAACAAAAAAAAAAGAAAAAAAAATTTTTTTTAAAATTCCTCAACCCAATCTTTAGGATAATTAATACTCCCATCATCATCATATGAACTAAGCAAAGTTTGACTTTGTGTTCCTTTTTTCATCATTTCAATTTTCAAATGTTCTACATAATTATCATTACATTCATAAAATTTTTTCAAAGGTTTAACAACAGGAACATAAGGTGGAACAGCTTTAAAATCAATAATATCCCCCCAATTAAATCCATTAAAAAAAGGATGTTTTTTTGCAGAATCCAAACTACATAATCTCTTAGAAACTTTCTTTTTTAATAAATTTCTAATAAAAGAATTTACAATAGGATCTCCTTTCATTGGTAAATTATCTTCTTTTTTTAAAACTTCTCTATAAACTTCCATTGGATCAGTTGCATTTTCTCCAAAAGGATGAAAATTATAATATAATTCATGTGTTATTACACCAACTGACCAATAATCACATGAATATGAATATCCTTTTCCTATTAAAACTTCTGGTGCTATGTAATGGGGTGTTCCTGTTATTGTTGATGTGAAATCTTTTATTTTTATTGCTGTTCCGAAATCTATTAATTTTATATATCCTTTATCATCAATCATTATATTGTCTGGTTTTAAATCTCTGTGGATTATATTTTTTGAATTTAGATAGTCGAGGATTATAAAAAGGAATGATATGTAAAATTGTGTTTCGGGTTTATTGTGAAATTGACTTTGAGGTTTTCCTTCTAAATATTTTCCTAATACTTTACCATTTATGTATTCTGTTAAGTAAAATACATTATCAGAATTTTTAAATGTTCTAACAAGTTTCATTACAAATGGATGATCTAATTTTAATAATACTCTTCTTTCTTCTAAGAAGTATTTTATTAATATTTTTTGCCTTTCTGCAGCATTTCTACTTACAGCTTTTATAGCATAATAGTTTTTTTTATCATGTACTAATGCAACATTACCAAATTTTCCTCTTCCTAAATTTTTAACGAAAAATAAAGATTCTAAAGTCATATTAAAATTATCTTGTAATGCTATTTTTTTTTGTAAATAATCTAACATATTTTTATCTATTGTTTCATCAAAGTCTTTTTTTGTTAATACATAAAGTGTACATTTTGTACTAGCTTCAATTGTTGCTGATCTTGGTTCATTTATTATTAATGCCATTTCACCAAAACAATTTCCTTGTTCTATTTCTCTTATAAATTTTTTATCTTTTAAAACTTTAACTTTACCTTTTTTAATTAAATAAAATTTATCTCCAATTTCATTTTCTTTAAAAATTGCTTCTCCTTGATTGTATTTCTCTTTAGTCATTAAACAACAAATTTTCATTAATCTTTGATCAGAAGTATTTCTAAACATTTCAGTTCTTTTCATATATTCTAATTGACTAAAGAAAGATAATGTTTCTTTATTTGTCATATTTTGAGTTACTCCTAATAAATTTTCTATATTATCCCAAATAATTTCTACTAATCTACATTCACCTTGTGCATAAATATCATTTTTTAAAGAGTAATTACTTTTTAATAATTCTTCTCCATATAATTGTCCTCTTCTACAAATAATTTCTGCATTATTAGTATTTCCATAAGTTAAATTACCACATATTACAACATATAATTTTATCTTTTCTTCCTTTGATTTATTAATATCATCTTTTTTTAATATTAAATCCTTATCATTAAATAATTTAGTTTCACTTTTCAAAATTAAAGGTTCTAAATAAGTTTCATTAGCAAATAGACTTAAATGTTGACTTGACTTAAAAGCTTGTTTAATAATAGATTTTAAAATAATATATTTATAATCTTTCCCTAAAGTTTGTACTAATTGAGTATTAGAAATTTGAAAACAAGTAACTTTAGTTTTGGCACAACAAGAAAGAGATCTAGGTATATCAAATAAAACAGCATATTCCCCGAAAATTTCTCTTGTCTTTAAAACTCTAATAACTTTATTATTTTTTTCACAATCAACTTCCCCAAATTTAATAATAAATAAACTATCTCCAATATCCCCTTCTTTAAAAATATTTTGTCCAATATCAAAAGTACATTTATACATTGAAGAAGCAATAGAATTTAATTTAACATTTTCCATTGATTCAAAAATTGGAACTAATTCAATAAATTTTAATCTATCTTCTAATTCTTGTTTATTAATAGTATTAACAACTTCTCTAAATATTTTTCCATCTAATTCATAAAGTAAACAATATTCAACAGTTAAAGCAGTTTCTGTTCTTTTTTTTCTTTCTAATAAAGCCAATTCACCAAAAGTGTCTCCAGCTTTATAAAATCTTTTTCCTTCCATTTTTTCACTTGTTATTTGAATTAATCCTTGTTTAATTAAATAAAAATAATCTCCAGTTTCACCTTCTTTATATATATTTATATTTGGTGGTGTTTTTATTATTTCTATTTTATTTACTAATAAATCTATTGTATCGGGACTTTTGTCTTTAAATAAAAAATGTTGAGATAATGTTTTTTTTATTTGTTCTTTTTCAGAAGGTGATAATTTTTTACCTAATTTTATCCCTGGAGATAAACCAGTATCAAATTGAGTTGAAATTATTTTTGAAGATTCTATTTCTTTGTTGTTGTTATTTTCTTCTTTTGCTTTTCCTTCATATATTATTATTTTTTTATTTTCTTCATCTAATGGTGGATTGTCTATATTTTCATCATTATCATTTCTAGATTTACCCATTTTTTGGTTTACTATTATATTTTCTATTGTGTCAATTATTTATAAATAAAATTCTTACTTTTATTTGACATACATCCCATGATTTTTATTATTAATTATTTTAAATTTTAAATGAGGTTTTTAACTAATTTTTTTAAATGAATTTTATTATTTTATTTCTTTTGGAGTTTAATTTCAATTTTATATTCTATTTTTTTTAAATTAAAATTTATTTGAGCAAAATAAATATTATAGAAATAATATTAAATAATGGTTTTTTAAGAAGAAAAATAAAATATAATGCTTTTTTAATATTATTAAATAATAAAATATTATTTTTCAAAAAAAAATAAATTGTTTTTAATATATTTTTATTTCAAATATAAGTTAAGAGTATTTTTAAAAAAATTTTATTATTTTATAATATTTTTATTATATCTTTCAATATAATATAATTCATTATAAATAATAATATTTCAATTAATATTAATGTAATAAATAAATCAAATATAAATCTTTGAAAAATGTTTTAGATACTTAAAAAATATTTAAAAAAATAAAATTATAATTTATAATTAGATAATATTCATAATTTAAAAATAATGATAAAAAAATTGATTAAAATACTTTTTTTATATTTAAATATTTATTAATTAAATATTTTAGGAAAATTATTATATAATTAAATTTTTTAATTAATATTCTTTATTATATATTATTTGCAATTTTTTATACAAATGTTTGTTGTTCATAATAACTAAGATATAAAAAATTATCATCTGTCTTTATATTTATAATATAATTCAGAAAGTAATTCACTTCCTGTAACTACATATTTTTCATTAGCAATAAAATAGATAGCATCATATTCATTAATTTCTAATTTCACTCTTATAATATAAATTAATTCACTCATTTTTAAACATTAGGAAGTAAATATTTTGTTTTAATTATTTGATTTAATTTTGAATTAAAAGATTTTTCTATTATAACAGGTATTTTGTTAGAATAATTTTGATTTATCTTTTTAAAATCTTTTTTCCTTTCTTCTAATAAGAATTTAGTTTTATATTGAGATTCATTATTTTTTTTCATAGTTTATTTTATTAGTTAAATTTTTTAAATATAAATTTCATTTCCAAACCCACGACTTAATAAAATAAAAAAAATTATTTGGAATATGAAATAAATAAGTATTTCAAATTTGAAAATTATTATTAGCTATATTTTAAATAATTGAAATAATTTTAAAAACAAATTATTTTATAATAAAAAAAGTCTATAATGTCAAATTTTTTTGTTTCTTCATTAAAAATATCTAATAATAATGAAACATATGAAGATAATTTAAATAACTATAAAAATCAAAAAATTCCTAAACTAAATATTAATAATAAAAAGTTATGTTCAAATAATAAAAATGAATATACAAGTAATTCAAACTACAATAATGTTTATCCAAATTTAATTTCATCTCAATTAATATTAAGAAAACTCCTTCAAAAAACTGAAGATTCACTTATTAAAATGTTAATATTAGAAATTCAAAAAGAAAAAATTCCAAATAAATATTTATCAAAAGAAATAAATATAACAAATTCAAATAATGTTAATTCATCATATAGAAATATACCATTAATGTTAGAAATAATAAAAAAAATATTTTCTTTTCAAAAATTTTTATATATCAATAATATTAATGATAAATATTTAAATAATATACTAAATAATTTTGAATATTTACAAATTCCCAAAAATAAATATATATTTAATAAAAATGATTTTGTAGATTATTTTTATCTTATAATTCAAGGAAAAGTACACATTGAAAGTATAATAAATGAAAAAAATGAATATGAGAGAAAATTTTCTGTTTTAAATGAAGGAGACTGTTTCGGTGAATGGGAATTATTAGAAAATAAAATAATAAGAAATTCATCATCTTTTTGTCTTGAAAATTGTGATTTATTTTATTTAACAAAAGATAATTTTAATTCTTATTTAATGAAAATAATGAAAAAAAATATAAATGCTCAAAGAAACTTTATTTTTCAAACTATTCCTCCTTTTTATAAAACTAATTTATTAGAAATTATTGATAAAACATTAGATAAAATTGTTTTAAAAAAAAATGATATATTATATTATGAAGGAGATCCTGCTAAATATTTATATATTATTTATGATGGTGAATTTGCAGTTAAAAGGAATTTTTTTCAAATTAAAGATAGAAATTATAATTGTATAAGAAAATGTCCTAGTACTTCAAATATGAATTGTATTAATACAATTAATTTTGATGTCAAAAATTTTAAGCATAATAAAAAAGAATATGAATATTATTTAAAACTTCCTATTATGTTAAATTTAACTAAAGGTGAATTTATTGGACTTGAATCAATTAAAAATTATAAATTATATTATGAAAAAGTTAAAGAAATTGAATTAAAAAAAAAAAGTAATAAATTAAGGGAAAAATTATCTTCTAATTTAATAAATAAATTCGAACAAAAAAAATCAAGAAATATATTTTTCAACAATAAATTAAATAATAATCTTAAAAATAAAAAAAAAAATAATCTTTTTATTAATTATAGTAACGATGATATTAATCCATTTAAATATAAAAAACAACAAATTTTGAATAATAAAAAAAATAATAATGAAATTGATATTGAGATAGAATATAAATATCATTATAACACAACAATAATAGCAAAAAGAGATTTTAATTTAGTATATAGATTACAACCAAAAGTAATTGCACATAATGTTTTTAATTTTGTAAATAAACATTTTAATAAAATAGTTAAAAATAGGAATTCAATAATAGATTCTTATCTTAAAAATTATTATGAAATTTCAAAAAGTACTCGAATTATTTATAGAGAAGAATTAATTCAAAATCAAATTATAGAGGAAAAAAATGGAGTTAAAAAAATTATAAAAAATATTAATTTTACATCTAAAAATATGAAAGATAAAAAACCTAATTTTATTAAGACATTAATTACTCAATTTAAAATAAAATCAATTAATAATAATAATAATAATAATCTTTCAAATAAAAATAATTTAAATAATCAAATAAATAATGGAAATTTCAAAAAATTATTTTTAAATAAATTAAATTATTTAAATAAAGTAAATCAAAGGTTAAATAATTCTTCGTCAAAAATATTACTTAATAAAAATAAAACAAATAGAATAAGTAATAGTAATCCAAAAATCAATCATAATAAATCTTCAGAAATAATATTTTCATTAAATAAAAGTTTCAATAATAATTCACAAAATATTAACATTAGAAATAAAAGTTTTTTTTTTAATTCAGGTAATTATTGTTTACCATTATATTCAAATATTATGAATAATAATTTAATTTAGTCTATTTTTATTATAATTAATAGAAGTTATAATGTGATTATTAGTATAAATAATCAATATTTATCTGTTATTTTCTACAGGAAAAATTGTATTATTATGAACTTTTTTAGAAAAAACTAATTAATTAAAAAAGTAATATTAATTATTTTAAAAAAAATTAATTATTAAAAAATTTAGGAACCTCTTCGAAAAACTTAATCATCCATTGATCAAACTGTTCTTCTAAATTACAAGAATCATCCCCTAAAGTTAAAGGAATTAAACATTGAAAATATTTTGAAAAAATTTTATCTAATCTTTTAGCTTGAGCATTAAATTTTGCATAATTTGAATCACCTAAACCAAAAATACAATATTTCATATTTTTATTAGTTAAATTATCCCAAAATTCATTTTTTTCAATCATATTAGTAAATTCCACAGAATCATCTGGTGGGATTCCATTTCCATAAGTTGAAAAAATAAATATTAAAAGTTTATTATTATTAAAATCATCTATTGATTTTACTTTTGATGCATTTTTAATTTTACAATTATATTTATATGTTTCTATTGATTCTTTACATAAGTCTTTTGAAAATCGTCTTGCTGTTCCACTTTGAGTTCCAAATATTATTGTAAAGGAAGGGGTTATTTTTTTTTTGTTTTCTTTTTTTGGTTCTTTTTCTTTGATTAATGATTTTAATTCTTCTTTTTGGTCTTTTAATTCTTTTTCTAATTTTTGAGTTTTTGAATATTTTTTTGTTATTTTTTTTAAGTATTCTTTACCTAATTTTTCTAATTTTTCTGAACCTTGTATTTTTTTATTATTGCTTCCTTTAAATAGAAATGCAATGAAAAAAAAAAGAATTGATAATATTAAAAATATATATTCATTCATTATAATAAAATAAAAAATATTATTAAAAAAATATTTAAAATATAAAAATAAAGTTTATATTACCTTTATTTTTTTATTTCTAAAAATAACAAAATAAACTTAAAAAAATATTAAAGAAAAAATTATTTTAATAATTTTATCATAGTAAATTTTGTAATTCTGATTGAAACGAAAAAAAAGAAAAAAAATAATATTTTTTTTATATTATTTTTAATTGATAAATATAATTTTATTATTATAAAAAAATGGATAAAAAATATGATGATGAATTAATAGAAGAGCAAAAAAGGGAAAGTTTAATAGTAGAAAATAATTCAGAAAATAATAATATAGAAAAATATTATGTTGAAAAATTTGATGAATTATGCGAAGAACATTTTAGAATAAATGAAATAGTTCCTTTTATCAGAACGAAATGTGATGTTTTTATTTTAGTATTATTAAATATTTTTACAATTGGAATAATCAATTTGATTTTTACATGGTTTCCAAATAGTCAAACTATAGGTTATACAAAAACAAATTTAAATAATGCAGAAAATTTAGGAATATATTGTAAAGACGGATATTTATATATTGTAGAATTAACAAAAAATATAATTCCCCAATCAACAAATAAAAATATTAAAAATGAAGTATTATCAAATAGTAATATTTCAAAAATGTTCACTTTTAAATTATTTACATATTTATACGATTCAAAAACAAAAAAATTCACAAGTTTTAAATTTTCCTTAAATCACTTATCAAAAGAAGAAATCCAAAACGATATGAATATGGGATTATCAGAAATTGACGAGCAATACAACAGAATGTTATTTGGAATATGTGATTTAATAGTAGAAATGGGTTCCTTCTTCCTAATATTATTTGAAGAATTTGCAGATCCATTTTATTTATTCCAAATATACTCTATTACCCTATGGTTAATTACGGGATATGAAAAATATGCAATTGTAATTGCAGTAATGTCAATTTTCTCTTTATTTACTGGTGCATATGAGACATATTCATCAATGAAAAATATTAAAAATATGGCAAGATATTCTATTCCAATTAAAAAGTATGTTAATGTAAATGGAGAAATAAAAGTTGAAAAAGATATTGAATCATCTACTCTTGTCCCAGGTGATATTTTTGAAATACCTGAAGATGGAAGTGCCTTACCTTGTGATTGTATT
>Ga0256407_10007346_pt1 | contig 16635 bp, 13 predicted proteins | sample RumenRJG_04DNA_FD_193489 | JGI IMG/M metagenome (GOLD analysis project Ga0256407, IMG submission 193489) | Bovine rumen microbial communities from Lethbridge, Alberta, Canada - RJG_04 | ecosystem: Host-associated > Mammals > Digestive system > Stomach > Rumen | place: Canada: Alberta...
ACATAATATACAGTAGGGATGGAATAGCCCTAACTTATACGCCTGTGGACATTGTGTAAGACATTGAGTTACGTAACATTGTAGCCAACGCAGTAGTGGTTGAAGCAGGAAGCTCCGACTTCTATAAGTAGGAGTAGTTCACTGGTTAAATTTTATGCTGTAGCGTTTAATTTTATATTAAACAATACTTTAACTGTGATAAAAGTGACAGTCTAAATTTTCTGTTTGTGTTATTAATAATCGTAAACTATTTATAGTGTTCTATTTTTTTGATAATAAAAAATCGAATCAGATCGGAGTTATTTTATTCTGCATAACTGAATCGGTTTTTATGGTTAATGTTTTTTTATTAGCAAGAGTAGCAGTGCCATAGTATAAAAATGTGGTTAAAAATCGGGGTAAATATGAAAATTAGCAAGCTATCATATATTCTCACAGTTCTTGTTTTTGGTTTTTCTCAGTCTGTGTATGCGGTAGCTCAAAATAATAAAACAAAAAAAACAGCCACAGCGACTCCTTCGCTCTATTATTCCGGAACCTCCAACGGCTGGGATTTTGAAAAAATGGATTTTGATATGGAGAACGGTCAGTGGAATATCAAAACCAATTTTACAGGGCAGGGGGACGGCAAGGGACCTCAGCGCTTCAGAATCTTTACTCAGCCCAATAACAAAGGGAAAAGTTACGGCAGCAACGGCAGTCAGGAATTGTGCGACAATGTGAAAAAATGTCTGGATGTAGTTGTTCCTGAAGTGGGCAATTATACTTTGTCAATTAAAGAAGCCGATATGAGCTGGTCTCTGACAAAGATAGAAAAGGCTCCAGCCAAACATCTGCCGGCATTGTATTATGCAGGTACCACAAATAAGTGGACGCATGATCCGATGACCTTTGATCCTGAGACAGGTGAATGGAAGATTACTTTGCAGCTTACAGGAGAGGGGGATGAACACGGTCCGCAGAGATTCAAGGTTACCACAACTCCCGACTGGAACGGAGATGTATACGGCAGTGACGGACTGGAGGATTTGTGTCCTATTCAGGGCGTCTGCAATGATGTCTGGATCAGTGAGGTAGGTACATATGAACTTGCGATAAAAGAGTCCAATATGCACTGGTCTCTTTCAAAAGCTCAGGTTCAGCATTCCATCCTGGAACATTTATATTTCACGGGAACGACCAACAAGTGGACACATTCGCCTATGTCCTATGACAGCAGCAGCGGTTCATGGAAAATTATTCTTAAACTGAACGGAGTAGGCGACAGCAGCGGACCGCAGCGTTTCAAGGTTACAACGACACCGGACTGGAACGGTCGCGTATTCGGATCGGATGGAAGAAAGGAATTGTGTTCCGTAAAAAGTGTATGCAATGATGTGATTACCGATGCTGTAGGAACATATGAACTGTCGATAGATGAATCAACCATGGCATGGAGTCTTAATAAACTCAAAGGACCGGCTCCTCAGTTTACATCTCTTTATTATACAGGAACATCAAACCGCTGGGATTTTTATCCGATGGATTTCGATTCCAATACCGGAAACTGGCGCATTGTTCTGTATTTGACCGGAAAAGGCGACAAAAACGGAAAACAGCGTTTCAGACTGACTACAAGACCTATAACGCAGGTTGAAAGTTACGGTTCGAACGGCAGTGATGCCCTGTGCAACACCGAGGGCTGCAAGGATGTTGAGATTGAGGGGGTAGGAACTTATATTCTCTCTGTTAATGACAAGACAAAACTCTGGTCGGTTACAAGAGCTTCGGAACAGATTTCCCAGCTGGGAAGTTTATTTTATGCCGGAACATCTAACAAGTGGCATCATGAACCTATGATTTTTGATAAGAAGACCGGAGAGTGGCGTATTCTTGTTAATTTAAACGGAATGGGCGATGACATGGGATTCCAAAGATTCAAGGTTACCACCAGTCCCGACTGGGATGGTGATGTGTATGGTTCTGACGGAAGAGCTGAACTGTGTGCATTGCAGAGTGCGTGTGGCGATGTGCTGATTACTGAAGCCGGTACATACTTCCTGATTGTTGATGAGCCTACCATGCGATGGCGTCTGGAACGCTCGGAAAAACAGATTCCGCAGCATAAACAGATGATGTACAACGGAACTACCAATGCGTGGTCTTATGATCAGATGTACTTTAATGAGGAAACCGGTGACTGGCAGATTATGATTAATTTTAACGGTGGCGGAGACGAGGCTGGTCCTCAGCGCTTCCGGATTGCAACAAAAATAGATGAGATAACTCCTCCGGAATTATTCGGAAATTCATTCGGCCGTCCAGAGCAACTCTGTCCGAGTTCTGTAGTATGCACTGATATTGAATTTACGGAAATTGGAAAATATCTGCTGCAGGTAAGTGATGCAACAATGACATGGAAACTTACTAAGCAGAAGGAATCCAATGTTGCACCGATAGCAGATTTTAATGTTTCGAGGGATGAACTGAAGGTTACTTTTACCAATGCAAGCTCGGATCCTGACAATAATCAGTTGATTTATCAGTGGAACTTCGGTGACGGAACAAGTTCCAGTCAGCCGAATGTTGTTCATGAATATGCAAGCGACGGAACTTATACGGTTACTCTTACTGTATTTGACGGTGAACTGGAGTCTTCAGCCACTCAGGATGTTGAAGTACAATCCGGTCAGAATCTTGATTCAAATGCTTTTCAATCAAATTATGACAGACTTTATTATGTTGGTACATCAAACGGATGGAAACATCAGGAAATGAAGTATGATAAAAAGCTGGTTGCATGGACGATTGATCTTGAACTGACAGGCAGTGGTGATGAAAATGGACCGCAGCGATTCAAAGTTACTTCGACACCAGACTGGATGGGGCATATCTGGGGAACTGCCGGAGGTATAAGATTATGCGACAATGAAAGCGTCTGCGAGGATGTATTTATGACTGAAATAGGAAAGTACCAGCTGCAGGTGAGCTCTGTAGATATGTCATGGAAACTTGTTCCTTTGGAGTAAAGAATTCTCCTTGAATAACCCGATTGATAAAAAATCGCTGTGGAAAACAGCGATTTTTTTTCTTAATCTAACGGTTTAGGATAAAGACATCCAAGTACCGCCTGTCTTGAAGCTCCTGTTACTGCAGGAATATTTCCAGGTTTTCTTTCAACAAATTGTTTGGCAAGCCATGCAAATGCTATTGCTTCAACGAAATCAGGATCTACGCCGAGTTTATCGGTACCTGCAAAGACTGAGCAATTAGGAAGAAGCTGTTGCAGATCCTCCATAAGCAAGGAGTTTCGCAGACCGCCTCCGCATATGTATGTTTCAAAATTACGGCCGCCTGCAATTTTGCCGATTTGATCTGCAATGGTCACAGCGGTATATCTTGTTAATGTGCGCTGCAGATCCTCCCCGGATATAACCATATCTTCCACTAATCCTTGAACCCAGCTGTACGTGAAAGTCTCTCTGCCTGTACTCTTTGGATGTTGCATGGCAAGATACGGATGAGATAACAGACGTGAAAGAAGCTCGTCGTTTATATATCCGGCTTGGGCATGTTCACCGTTATGATCGTAATTCTGCTGCCAGAAAAATCTGCAGTTATGGTCTAGTAATGTATTGCCGGGACCGGTATCGAAGCCGAATGTTTTATTGTTTAAGCCGTCGAGTACAGTAATGTTGGAGATCCCGCCGATATTAACTATAAATCTCAATTCGTTTTCTTTTCCGAATACACACCGGTGAAATGCCGGCACAAGAGGTGCACCCTGACCGCCGCAGGCAAGGTCCATTGCTCTGAAATCACCGATGGTATCAATATCGGTTAATGCTGCAAGAAGCGCGTTGTTACCGATCTGGATGGAAAAGTGACGTTCGGGACGATGTCGTATTGTCTGACCGTGATTTCCGATTGCAATAATCATGGATTTATCAGTTTTGCTCGTTTCCAGCAGGTCGTTAACAGCGCTGGCATAGGCGCAGGCCAGTTCATTTGCAATGTCTCCGACTCTTTCGATTTCATCGTTACCAGTCATGCAGAGAGGATGCAGTTTATTCTCCAGCCCCTTAGGCCAGTTATATTCTCCGGTTGCGATTACTTTCGGATGAGTACCTCTGAAATCGACAATGGCGGTATCAATTCCGTCCATACTTGTACCTGACATTATTCCTATATAGTATTTAGGTTTGTTATCCATAATAGATCCGTGTTTTATTCAATAAATTTAAAAACTAATTTCTGATTATGATATAATAGACCACAATTTTTTATTTTAATACAATTTTTTGAATGGAGATTTATTCACCGATGACTTCTTTTGATGAAGCTTTAGCCGAAATAAAACGTGGTGCAGATGAAATTCTGGTGGAAGAAGAACTGATTGAGAAATTAAAGTCTGGTCGACCTCTGAAAATTAAATTAGGAATGGATCCGACAGCACCGGATATTCATTTAGGACATACTGTTATTTTAAATAAACTTCGCACATTCCAGAGTTTAGGTCATGAAGTATATCTGTTAATCGGTGATTTTACTGCTCAGGTTGGAGATCCTACCGGTAAGAACGCTACCAGACCTCCATTGTCATCTGAAAAGATTAAGGAAAATGCCAAAACCTATGCAGATCAGGCATTTAAAATTCTGGATCCTGCTAAAACTCACATTGTATACAATTCAGAATGGCTGGAAAAACTTGGTGCCAGCGGAATGATCAAGTTGGCTGCAAAACAGACAGTGGCAAGAATGCTGGAACGAGATGATTTCAAAAAGCGCTACGCCGGCGGTACTCCTATTGCAATTCATGAATTTATATATCCTTTGCTTCAAGCCTATGATTCAGTTGCGCTTAATATTGATGTTGAATTAGGCGGTTCAGATCAGAAGTTTAACCTTCTGATGGGAAGGGAACTGCAGAAGGAAATGGGGCAGAAACCTCAGTGCACTTTGACTATGCCTCTGCTGGTCGGTTTGGACGGTGTAAAGAAAATGTCAAAGTCTGCAGGAAACTACATCGGTATCCATGAAGCTCCGGATGAAATGTTCGGAAAAATCATGTCCATCAGCGATGATATGATGTGGAATTATTATGAATTACTGTCAGCACGTTCACTGAAGGAAATCGAACAGTTCAAGGATGATGTAAAAAATAACGGCAGAAATCCGAGAGATATTAAAATCCTGCTTGCTAAAGAGATTATTGCCCGCTATCATAGTACGGAAGCTGCAGATCAGGCTGAACAGAATTTTATTAATCGTTTTTCCAAGAATGCTGTTCCAACGGATATCGCGGAAATTTCTGTACATCTGGAAAGCGGAGAGTCAATTCAGGTTGCCAATATGCTTAAGGATGCAGGCATGGTCGCAACAACATCCGAAGCTATTCGCATGATTAAACAGAATGCTGTTAAATGCGACGGTAATGTTGTTACAGATTCCAAGCTTGCCGTGAATAAAGGCACTAAAGCTGTTTGGCAGATTGGAAAGCGCAAGTTTGCAAAAATTTCTGTAGATTAAAAGTTTTTGTCCCCGTAGCTCAGTTGGATAGAGCGTTTGCCTCCTAAGCGAAAGGTCGACGGTTCAATTCCGCCCGGGGACGCCACCGATTAGTGATAGTAACCTCTGATATTTCCATGGAAATTTCAGAGGTTTTTCAGTTTTTTCCGATATCCTCTCTATATAAACAGTCGGAAAATGGTGACTTCTGCAATTTTTTTTCAAAAACTTTTAATTTATAATTGTAAATGAATATTGTTTTTTTAAAGGTTGAGTTTTATTGATGTATTTACGAGATTTATTGGCATATGATGATTTTGTTGTTCAATGCCACGATTTGCCTGATGCAGATTCTATTGCTGCCGCTTATGCGTTATATGCATATTTTAAAAGTAACGGAAAGAAGGTAACACTTGTTTACAGCGGTAGTATGGAAATTTCCAGAGTGAATGTGAAGTTAATGATCGAAAAATTAGAAATACCTTTAAACTATGTCGCTCCGGATTTTGAATGCCCGGAAATGTTGATCACAGTAGGTTGCCAGTACGGGGCAGATAATGTAACCAGACTCAGGGCCCGGGAAATAGCAATAATTGACAATCACTACGGTTTTCCTCCTTCAAGTGTTAAGTATTCTCATATCAAAAATTCCTTTGGCAGCTGCTCTGCTCTGGTATATCAGATGCTGCTTTCCGAAATTGTTACCAACAGGCAGGATCAGGTTTTATCTGTAACCAAGGATATGAGTGTAGCCACCGCTCTGTATTATGGCGTTTACATGGCAACCAATGAATTTTCGGATATTATCCATTCGGCGGATGCTGATGTTCGAGATGAACTGGAATATGACAAGGAACTGTTTACAGGTCTGCAGTATTCAACTTTGTCTATTGATGAATTAAAAATTGTCGGAGAAGCTCTTGCGAACTACCATTATGATCAGAATTCCAGATTTGCGGTAGTGTATGTAAAAGCATGTGATCCGTCAGTGCTGGGATTTGTATCCGATATTATCTGCAGAGTAAACAGTATTGACTGCTGTGTGGTTTATGCTGATTTGGGATATTTTTATAAATTATCTATAAGAACTTCAAGCCGCGAAATAAAACCTGGAGAACTTATAGATTTTATTACAGTAAAAATCGGTGAAGGCGGTGGAAAGGACAAAAAGGCAGGAGGCATCATCTATAAGGAAAAATACGAAAATAATTATCCTGGTTTGAATATAGAAAAATATTTCATGGATAAATTTTCGGAATTTAAGAACAGCTGTGATTGCATTGATGCAAAGAATTATGATTTTGATTTGCATAAGGAACAATTCAGCAAGTATACCAAGATGTCTTTTGTTTTAGGATATGTAAAAACTACTGATTTGATTGAAAATTCAGCAGAGCTGATTTTAAGAACCTATGAGGGAAATGTTAAGGTTGTTGCTTCACCGAATGTTTATATCATGGTTGGAATCAACGGTGAGGTGTATCCTATAGCCAGAGAAACTTTTGATGTCAGCTATAAGGAATGTGAAGCTCCGTTTGATTTTGCCTATGACTATGAACCGAGAGTTTATAACGGTGTTACCGGTCAGATGAGATTGCTGAAATCATTTATAAGACCGTGCAGGACTCTGGCGAGATTATCAATCTGGGCGAAAGAAATAACAAAACCTACTAAACTCTTTCCAAAAAACTGGGATTATGAAAATTACATGTTTGGACTGGAAGGAGATTATCTGGTTGCCCGTATGGATGATCGCAAGGATTTGTACATAGTAAAAAGAAATATTTTTGCCAGAACCTACAAAAAGGCGCAGGAAAAGGTTTTGCCACAGTTTAACAAATAGTCTGTCTGATAAAACCGCTTTTGTGACCGAATAAAGAGTTATCTGAAAGATCCTTTAACAGTAAAAAGATAAAAGCCGGCGGTTTCTGCGGCCGGCTTAGTGAAAACGGTGCTGAAATTTACGTTATCCGGATTAATCCGCTTCCCAGCAGTCATTTTGAAGCATTGCACTGAAGGTTGATTGAGGAATATTGTCTTTTGTTATCAGAATATGGGTATTATCAGCTTTTTTATAATACTTGACGATAATGTTGAAATCCTGGGTTTCATAACTAACAAAATAATCAAATTTAGGATTTGAGTACATCTTTTCAGGTACATCTTTTTTAGAATACAAACTCCAAATTTCTGATAATTTCATAATACTACCTCTAACTATGAATTTTAATAAGTGAAATGAACACTTACAGCAATTAACTTTCGTGTGCTTTTATAGATCTTTTATCTTAAATTGTCAAGTTTGATAAATATGATGCTAAATATTTGATGAATAAAGGTTAAAAATTAAATTATGAATATTGAAAAGTTGAATAAATATCAAGGGGTTGTTGATCTTCACACTCATACGGTTGCAAGTTCACATGCATACAGTACCATTTATGAATATATAAATACGGCTGCAGATAAGGGAGTAAAACTTATCGGATGTTCGGATCATGGAACGGAATTATCTGACGGCGCATTTCATAAGTGGCATTTTCTTAATTTAAAATGTGTTCCTTCATACTGTGAAGGCGTAATTATTCTGAAAGGAATTGAGGCCAATATCAGGGAGGACGGTTCTACAGACTGTAATGACTCTTTCCTGGATGTCCTGGATTATGTTATGGCCGGTTTTCATGCTCCTGTATGCTGTGGAAATAATGACGTGCAAAGAAACACAAAACTGCTGAAAAAGGTAATCTGCAGCGGTACTGTAGATATAATATCCCATCCTGCCAACTGCAGATATCCTATTGATATTGAAGAGATTGTGAAGGATTCATTAAAGCATAATGTTGCATTGGAGATTAATTCAAGTGCATATTCACGTACCGGGGAGAATAATGAAAATATGGCTGTTGATCTGATCAGATGTGCAAAATCATATAATGCGCCGCTTATTATAGGTTCGGATGCGCATATCTGTTACGGACTTGCCGAATTTGAACTGGCTTGCAGATTATTTGAAAAGGCGGAATGTCCGTTAAGTTATGCTTTGAATGACAGTCCGAAGAAACTTCTTGAGTTTCTGATTTCTAGAAATCACAGTAAACTTGATGATTTACTGCAGTACTGCGGGTAGTTTATGATACACGGTTTGAAATGAAATCCGCAATTTTGTACAGATCCTGTTTATAAGCCGAATCACAGAAAATGTTTAACTGCTCTTTGGCAAGTGTTATTTCTTTAAGAGCATGTTCCCTGCAGTATTCAAAACAGTTGTAGCTTTGAAGAAGATTTTTTACCCATTCAAAATGTTCTCTTCTTGTTTCTGTACTGCTCTGTTCGTCTGTAAGCAGCCCTTTCACTGCCTGGATTTCTTCTTTCTTTCCCACGGAAAAAAATCTGATTAAAGGCAGGGTCACTTTACCTTCGCAAAAATCATCTCCCGCCTGTTTTCCCATGGTTTCACTGGTAGAAGTGTAGTCGATCACATCATCAATGATTTGAAATGCATTACCGATATGATATCCGAAAGATTTACAGGCAGCAGTCACCGGATGGTTGTTTTGATATTTCACAAGAGGAGCTAGAACACATGCAAGTTCAATAAGTTTTCCTGTCTTTGCATAAATAATCTGATAGTAGCTTTCTTCAGAAATTTCTGTGCTGTGACTTTCAACAAGCTGCTTGATTTCTCCTTCAGACATGACTTTTACGGTTTCAACGAAATTATCAACCAGCGACAGTGTCAAACTGTCGGAACTGTCTTTTAGCAGAATTTTAATGGCTTTGGCGAAAAGATAGTCTCCAAACAGGACGCTTACAGCGTTTCCATAAGTGGCATTTATTGTAGGGTTGCCGCGACGCAGCTTTGATTCATCCACTACGTCATCATGTGCCAGTGTGGCGTTGTGGATCAGTTCAATTGCACAGGCATACTGAAGATGGCGAGGATCATACCCGATAATCTGGGCGAGGGTTAAAAGCAGCAATGGTCTTAATCTTTTACCGGATTTTTTAAACTGATATTCAAAAATTTCGTTTACTGCCAGGGTATCCGAGCGATCTGAACCGCGCAGCGTAGTTTCAAATTCATGCATCAGCTCTTGCAGTTTCGGATTTATAAAAGAAAACATTTAAAAATTCCACAGAAGAACGTATAAGTTCTATTTAATTGTTAAAAGAAAAGATCTCCACTTATGCTTACAATTATAAAACTTTTGCATATAAAAATAAAATTTTAATCGGTTTGCACGGTCTGTGTATGTTTTGATTTGAATAGTAAATAATCAAATTTAATTAAATCGAATTTTTAGTAATATATTGATAATTTATTGTTTTTCGTGAAAGATTTAATAAAAAAACCAATAAGTTATCAAACTTATTGGTTTTAAAATCAGAAAAAATTAATTAATGACCGCTTTATAGCCATTTATATTTTTTACTTTCATAGGCAATTATTGCATCTTCGTGCTGCAGAGTTAAACCGATATTGTCCAACCCGTTCATTATGCAATAACGTCTGAATTCATCCAGCTCAAATTTGAAACGCAGATCGTTAACTCTTACTTCCAGATTTTCCAGATCAACTGTAACAGTCTGTCCTTCGTTGGCTTCAACAACCTTGAAGATCTGATCTACTTCATCTTCGGTAAGTTTCACAAGCAAAAGACCGTTATTCAGCGAATTGTTGTAAAAAATATCGGCAAAACTAGGTGCAATGATAGCTCTGAAACCATAATCAGCCAAAGCCCATGGAGCATGCTCACGGCTTGAACCGTTACCGAAGTTTTCTCGGGCAAGCAGAATTGAAGCCCCTTTGTAGCGTGGAAAGTTTAATACAAAATCAGGGTTTTCCCTGGTTCCTTCTTCATCAAGATATCTCCAGTCATTAAAGGCATGCTTACCAAAGCCGATTTTGGAAACAGCTTTCAGAAACTGTTTTGGAATGATCTGGTCAGTATCAACATTAGCAGCATTTAAAGGAACTGCAATTCCTGTGTGTTGTTTAAATTCCTGCATGAGATTATTCCTTATAAAATTGTTCTGACATCAACGAAGTGTCCGTAAACTGCAGCGGCAGCTGCCATTGCAGGACTTACCAGGTGAGTACGTGAGTCTCTTCCCTGCCGACCTTCAAAGTTTCTGTTTGATGTTGAAGCACAACGCTTTCCTGGAGGAAGTTTATCATCATTCATCGCCAGACACATTGAACATCCCGGAAGACGCCATTCAAATCCGGCTTCAATAAAGATTTTATCAAGACCTTCTTTTTCAGCCTGCGCCTTAACCTGCTGAGAGCCGGGAACCGCCATTGCTCTTTCGATATTTGAAGCAATATGTTTTCCTTTCAGTACCTCGGCAGCCGCACGGAGATCTTCGATTCGACCATTGGTACATGAACCGATGAACACCTCATCCACCTTGACATCTGTTAAACTTGTGTGCGGAGTCAGATTCTGGTATTTCAGGGCCTTTTCACATGATAATTTTTCAACGGGATCTGAAAAATCATCTGGAGCAGGAATCGGCTGATTAACGGAACCGCCCTGGCCTGGATTTGTTCCCCATGTAACCTGTGGCTCGATTGATGAGCCATCGATGGTTACAACTTTATCCCAGACTGCATCTTCATCGGAATACAGAGTTTTCCAGTATTCCATTGCTTCATCCCAGTCTTTGCCGCTTGGTGCATATGGTCTTCCCTTAACATAATCAAAAGTGGTCTGATCAGGAGCGACCATGCCTACCTTGGCACCAACTTCAATGGCCATATTGCATACGGTCATACGGCCTTCCATGGACATATCCTTGAAAACCTGTCCGCAGAATTCCGCAGCATAACCTGTACCGCCTGCTGTACCAAGTTTGGCCGCTATGGCCAGAATTACATCTTTTGCAGATACGCCCTTCTGTAATTTTCCGGTAACTTCAATTTTAAGATTCTTTAAACGAGCCTGCTTGATGGTTTGAGTTGCAAGCACATGTTCAACTTCTGATGTGCCGACACCAAAAGCCAGTGCGCCGAATGCACCGTGGGTTGCAGTGTGCGAGTCTCCGCATACCAAAGTAACTCCGGGAATGGTTGCACCTATTTCAGGACCTATGGTATGGATAATACCCTGCCACTGATGACCTAAGCCAAACAGAGGAACCCCGAATTTTTCGCAGTTTGCCTTCAGAGTCTGCATCTGTATTTTGCCCATTTCATTACAAGCATTGATGTCACTGGACTGGGTTGATACATTATGATCCATTGTGGCCCATGTGCGTTCCGGATGTCTTACCTTTCGATTGTTTTGAGTAAGTCCGTCAAAAGCCTGAGGACTTGTAACCTCATGCATCAGGTGACGATCAATATAAATAATCGGCAGTTCACCCTGTGCTTCAAGCACTATATGAGAGTCATAAAGTTTTTGATACAGTGTCTTTCCCATGATTAAGCCTCAAGAATATTTTTAACTATTACATCGCCCATCTGACTGGTAGACAAAGCCTGTTTGCCTGAATTGCCACCCAGCAGATCTCCGGTTAAATTGCCGTCAACCAGCGCTTTGCTTATAGCCTGTTCAATTGCCTTTGCGGCTTTTTCTTCCTTAAACGAGTAGCGTAGCATTAACGCTGCCGACAAAATCTGCGCAATAGGATTTGCAATGTTTTTTCCTGCAATATCAGGAGCGGAGCCTCCGGCCGGTTCATATAAACCGAAACCCTGTTCATTCAGACTTGCAGAAGGAAGCATACCCATTGAACCGGTGATCATTGCACATTCATCCGACAGAATATCTCCGAAAATATTAGAGCATAATAAAATATCGAATTGTGCTGGATTCTTAACGAGCTGCATGGTTGCGTTGTCTATGTAAAGATTTTCAAGGGTCACTTCAGGATAGTTTTTGGCAACTTCAGCAACAACCTCTCTCCATAAAATTGAACTCTGCAGTACATTTGCCTTATCAATTGAGGTTACCTTTTTCTTGCGGAGCATGGCTGATTCAAAAGCGATTTTGGCAATTCTTTCAATTTCGTATCTGTGATAAACTTCGGTGTCATATGCCTTCTCATCTTTGCCTGAACCTTCGCGTCCTTTAGGTTCTCCGAAGTAGATACCTCCGGTTAATTCTCTGACAACAACCATATCAAAGCCTGTTTTTGAAATATCGGCACGTAAAGGCGACAGATCATTAAGACCCTGATGAATCTGAGCAGGACGTAAATTGCAGAATAATTTGAAGTGTGCTCTCAATGGCAGCAATGCGCCTCTTTCAGGACGTTCCTTTGGAGGTAAATGATCCCATTTAGGACCGCCGACAGAACCGAATAAAATAGCATCAGACTCTTCGCAAGCTTTTAATGTTGAATCAGGAAGAGGGGTGCCGTGATTGTCAATGGCGATACCGCCGACATCATGGGTTGACAAATCAAAATTAATATCAAATTTCTGACCTACGGCTTTTAATACTTTAATCGCTTCGTTCATAACTTCCGGGCCGATACCGTCACCTGGAAGTACTGCAATTTTATAATTAGCAGTCATTTTGTTTTTCTCCAAATTACAAATTAATTGTTATTAATCTTAGCTTTTTCCTGTTGAATTAAATCTGAGCAGTAAACAGCATTCAATGCGTGAATTAAAGCTCTTGCACCGGCTTCAATAATGTCGGTTGCCAGCCCCATTCCGTGGAATCTGCGCTGGTTATGTTCTATGACAATATCAACCTGACCCAGTGCATCCATTCCTTCACCTTTGCTCTTAATGTCAAATTTAGATATCTTAACCTTGTAGCCGGTCATTCTTTCAATGCACTTGTAAACAGCATCAATAGGACCGTTGCCGGTTGCCGCATCGGAAACTACCTGATCATCAATTCTTAGTTTAACACTTGCTGTTGCCAGTACCGATGCTCCGCTCAAGGCACTTACATATTCAAGAGCAAAGTGCTCCTGTTCGCGGTGGATATTGGAGAAGAACAGCAGAGCTTCCAGATCATAATCGAAGATTTGACCTTTTTTATCAGCAAGTTCCAGAAATCTCTTGTAAACATCATCCAGATTGTACTGATCTGCTGTATAGCCGAGCAGTTCCAGACGATGTTTGATTACATGACGTCCTGAACGTGCGGTCATATTAAGATTGTTGCTGTTGTAACCGACGCTTTCCGGAGTAATGATTTCATATGTATTCTTGTTTTTGAGCACGCCGTCCTGATGGATTCCGGAACTGTGTGAAAATGCATTTGAACCTACAATAGCCTTGTTAGGCGGAACCGGCATATTGCAGATCTGACTTACCAGCTGACTTGTCTTGGCTATTGCACATGAATTCAGATTGGTATGAAGATTGAGCAGATTTGATCTGGTTTTGATAATCATCGCTATTTCTTCCAGCGCACAGTTACCGGCTCTTTCTCCAAGTCCGTTGATTGTTCCTTCAACCTGACGTGCTCCGTTCTGGAGTGCGGTTATGCTGTTTGCTGTTGCCATACCGAGGTCGTTATGGCAGTGTACGGATATAACAGCCTTATCTATATTCGGTACCCGATCAAACAGTGTTTTGATAATATTGCCGAATTCATAAGGAATGGTGTAGCCCACCGTGTCAGGTATATTGACTGTGGCTGCTCCTGCATCTATGGCTGTTTCAACCATGCGGCAAAGATGATCGATAGGAGTTCTTCCGGCATCCTCGCAGGAAAATTCAACGTCATCGGTAAGATTTCTTGCATAAGCTACGGCTGATCTGGCCATTTCCACGATCTGATCGAAATTCTTATGAAGTTTCGAACTTACATGAATATCCGAGGTAGCCAAAAAAGTATGAATGCGGAACTGATCGGCAACTTTAAGAGCCTCATATGCCGCATCAATATCCTTTGTCAGTGCGCGTGATAGTGCGCAGACACGGCTGTTTTTCACTTGCTTTGCAATTGTTTTTTATGATTCAAAATCACCTCGTGAAGAAATAGGGAAACCTACTTCCAGAATATCAATACCAAGCTGCTCAAGTGCAAGTGCTATTTGAAGTTTTTCCCTTACGTTCAAACTGGCCTGCAGAGCCTGCTCTCCGTCCCGAAGAGTGGTATCAAACAAAAATACTCGATCAGACATTATTTCTCCTGTTATCAGATTTAACCCTGAAGTAGCGGATATTTAACTGTAATAAAAAACCCGCGTCATGCGCGGGTTGTTTTATAAATTTCAAATCAAAAAAAGAAAACCACGTTACCCGCACTATTTTTATAGTTACGTAAGGGTAATAAGTTGAGCAGCAGTTCTTTTTTCATCGGTTAAAAATCCTTTTACTATTGACCTAATTTTAGCTTATTTTAGTTACTTTTTACAAGGCTCTGTTACAATAAAAGTACGGATTTCTTTAACAGTTTTTAAGCCTGAACATTCAATTATCAAAAAGTCTTCTCCTTAACGGATTTTCTGATCTTCTGCTGTCTGTTCGTCCTTTTCCATGCGGCACCTATGAGAAATCGGTTAAACCGTTAATGATGCTAAAGACTGTCAGGTGCCGATAATATTCAGATTATGCTGATAAGCTGCTTTGCGGAAAGGATCTGTTTCATTCTGAGTACTTCCCGGACGGCAGAATTGACTTCGTAAATTTATCAGGCATTCAATATCTGAACCGATATGATTTTCAACATAAACTGTTTGTGTTACCGGCTTCCTAAAAGAGGAACAAAAAGTTATTAAAATGTTGATATTCTCAGTGCTTTCTATAGAATAGAAGCAACTTACTAGGAATTACTCTTTTACTTAGTATTTTTCTGTATAAATAAAAAATAATTATAATAATATCAATACTATATTCGGCGGAACACTATGAATAGAACAATTTCCCTATATGCTTTAGTTATCAGTTATAAAAAGGTTCCTGTGGAGATAAGGAAACTTTTTTCATTCAGTAAGGACGAAATCGGAATTTTTCTTGCAAAATTGAAAGAAATTCAAGGTGTAGAGGGGGCTGTTGTTTTAAGTACATGCAACCGGACTGAAGTATATTTTTCATATGATGATTCACGGAGACATATATCGGAAATAATCTGTGATGTGGAGGTCCTGTTTTCATCTTTTAAGGATCTTGCTGTTACCGCCTTAAGAAAATGGGTGCTCTCCTACATGGGCATCGGTGCGGTTAAACATTTGTTCCACGTAACAAGCGGTCTGGATTCCGCCGTTCTCGGAGAAAATGAGATTGTGGCCCAGGTGAAGGAGGCTTATGGTATAACCGTGGAAAACGAATTTGCTGATTTTGTCATTAATACTGTTTTTCAGAAGGGACTTGCCTGCTCCAAAGAAGTTAAATCCTGTGATGAGTTTAAATGCTCCGGACTTTCATATGCCACTTTGATTACTTCTGAAATCGTGCATTTCCAACCGGAATGTAAAAAGGTATTTATACTGGGGGCTTCCGGTGTAATAGGCTCTCAGCTGATTAAAAATCTATGCGGTTACGACAATATCGAAATTATTACCGCAGTGCGCAAGCATCGGTGTCTGTGTGAAAAAAACATCGTTGAGGTTGCATACGCCGATCGCTATACATGGGTTGACTGGGCCGATGTTGTTGTCAGCGTTACCACAAGTCCGCACTATGTACTTACGCAGAATGAAACAAGAGCCTGCATCAAGCAGCAGAAACAACGGCTGTTTATAGATGTTGCCGTCCCAAATGATATAGATCCTCTGGTTCAGGAACTTGATAACATTGAATTGAAAAATATTGATTATTTTAATGAAATAATTGTCAATCATAAGGAAAGAAGAATTTCAGGCATTGCCAAGGCCGAGGAAATCATATCATCTGCCATGGAGGATGTACTGAAAACAGTGATTTTCAGAAATTTTATCCAGAAATGCGAAGATAGCATATTCCGGCATTACAGCGGCAATAAAGAGGTAATGCGTCTTATCTATGATTTTAAGGATAATTCAAGTGCCGAGGAACTGGAAAAAATGGTTGGAGTTCTTGAAAAGATCGCCGCTGGCACACGGAATGTCACTTCCTAGGGCAAGGTAAACATTAGTAAACGATCCATAATAACCTTTAAGGTAATTATGGCTTTTGCTTAGTCTAAGTGATTTCACTGAAAAGTGAATGAACTACGTTATGAGAGAATGAATTTATGTAAATAAATTCAAATAGTT
>Ga0256407_10007348_pt1 | contig 16628 bp, 9 predicted proteins | sample RumenRJG_04DNA_FD_193489 | JGI IMG/M metagenome (GOLD analysis project Ga0256407, IMG submission 193489) | Bovine rumen microbial communities from Lethbridge, Alberta, Canada - RJG_04 | ecosystem: Host-associated > Mammals > Digestive system > Stomach > Rumen | place: Canada: Alberta | collected...
ATCTTTTTATTCACCTTGTTTACTTGGTTATAGAGAGAATTCTTTAAGAATTAATCTCCAAAATAAAAAATATAATGAATATTCTTTATATTATAATAATATTTCATCTAATTCAAATTATAGTAGTATAAGTAATTCAAATATGAAAAAATCAAAATCTTGTAATTTAATATTTTAAAATAATTTTTTTAATTATTTATTATACATTATTCAAAATATAAAAATTAAAGAAAAATTATAAATATTAAAATAATAAAATAATAAATAACAATTAATTAAAATGTAATAAAATAATTTAAAGAATGGATAAATACGAAATTCTTAATATTGTGGGTGAAGGAATGTATGGAGATGTATATAAATGTAAAAATAAAGAAACAGGTGAATATGTAGCAATAAAAAAATTTAAAGGAATAGAAGATGAATTAATACAAAAAACAATGAAAAGAGAATATGAAATGTTAAAATTAGTAAAACATGAAAATATAGTAGAATTTAAAGAAGGATTTATAATAGAAGGAAATACATATTTAGTATTTGAATACATAGAAAAAAATTTATTAGAAATAATAGAAGAAAATAAAAATGGTATAAATGAAAATTTAATAAAAAATTTAATTTATCAATTAATAAAAGCAATAATATACTTACATCAAAACAACATAATTCACAGAGATATAAAACCAGAAAATATTTTAATAGATAAAAATAAGAATTTAAAATTATGTGATTTTGGTTTTGCGAGAAAATATTATAATAATTTAAATTCAGATAATAATTTAATGACTGATTACATAGCAACAAGATGGTATAGAGCACCTGAAATTTTATTATCAAATGGAAAATATGGTTTTGAAGTTGATTTTTGGGCAATTGGTTGTTTAATGTGTGAATTAATTGATGGAAAACCTATTTTTCCTGGGAAAGATGAAATTGATCAAATTAATTGTATTAGTAAAATTTTAGGAAATTTTAATGAAAGTGATATTAATTTTTTCTGTAAAGAATTTAATTGTAATAAAAATGATATTGTTTTTGTTGATAAGGTTTTAAGTTTAAATGATATTTATAAAGGAAAAATTAGTAATGATGGAATTGATTTTATTAAACAATTGTTAAAAGTTAATCCTAAGGAAAGATTAAATGAAAAAAATGTTTTTTTACATAAATATTATTGTAATTATAATAAGGTTAATAAAAATAATTTCAATCTTAATTTTAATAAGGAAAATAATAAATTATTAATTGAAGATAATCAAAATATTAAAACTGTTAAAGATATTAAAAAAGAATTTTCATTTCCTATAAATTCATCAAGGAAAAAAATTAAAAAATTATTTGTTCAAAATAAAATTATAGATCAAAAAGATAGTCCAAATTTAATATTATATCATTCATTAAGTCAAAGAAATATAAATAATAATATTAAACAAAAAAAATCTGAATCTTTTAATTTATCTAAAGTAATAAAACAGACTTCATCTAATAATTTAAAAGATAAAAAAATAATAAATGATATTATACCATATCATTATAAAGATTCTACTTCAAATAAAAATCTAACTAATAAAAATAAATTAAAAAGTGGATTTGATTTTTTTAAAAATCAAAATTCAAGTCAAAATACTATTTTTGGTAATAATAATATTAATTTTGCTTTGTTTGCTTTTGATAATTCTTTCAAAAAAAAAAATAAATTCCAAAAAAATAAAAGTGCAAGAAATTTAAATCCATCATATTGTTATCAAATGAAGAAAAATTTTAAAAATGAAAATGAGGACTTTCAAAATTTTTTAAGAGAAAAAAAAAGAAATACTTCAAATATAGAAAATCAGAAAGATAAATTTTTAAGAGAAAAATTAGTTAATGAAAATAAAAATATAAAAATAAATAATTATAATACTAATAATAAATTGCCATATATTGTATATTATAATGGTGATTTTTTAAGAAATAAAATCAAAAGTTTAAAAAAAAAAAATTCAATTTAAATGAAATTTACTTATTTTATTCTCAGAAAAAATTAATATTGTCTAGAATATTTTACAATCAATATATTTTTTCTATTAATAATAATCATTATTTATAAATTAAAAAATAATAATTTAAATATTCAAATTTATGGATTAATTATTAATCTAAAAAATTGAACTTTATAAAATTATTATATGATTTTTCTTATTTTATTTTTCAATCAATATTACATTATTATTATTATTTATAATAGGTAAAATAAAACGTTTATACTCTAATTTTCCGTTTGAAAATATTTCCAAATATTCTAAATTATTTAATTCCTTTGGTGGTTTTATTTCCATTAATTTTGTTGTTTTTTCAATTAAAATCTTCATTTTTTTAATTTTTTCAAAAGGAAAATTTGTACAAAAAAATGATTTAATTTGGTTGTATTCAATTATAATATATATCATTTTTAGTCTTGATAAAGAATTTATTTCATTAGATATTTTCTCTAATTCTATAATTGATGGGATTCTTAAACATATTTTTTCTAAATTTATTGTTTTTCTTAAAAAATTAGATATATAAATTGAACTATTTAATTTTACAAAAATTACAAATTTTTTTAAATTAAAATCTATTTGTTCAAAAGTATTTAATAATTGTTTAACATATTTTTCATTACAATGTTCATATATTTCTAATATCTCAATATTTTTAAAATTTAAAGTATTTAATAAGTTTCCATCTAAACATTCTAATCTAATTGATTTTATTTTTTCTCTTTGTATTTTTCTTGACATAATAGGCTCTAAAAATATTTTTAATGATTCAGTAAAATTTTTAATATGAAGAATTATATTATTGTCTAATTCATATAACATTTTTCTATCAAAAATATAATTGAAATCTACTTCAATTAAAATTCTTTTTGATATTGCTTTTATATATTCACAAACTTTTTTTTCAATTTCATTTATAGAAAAAGATTTTAGTTTTTTTGATATAATTGAAAGTAAATCATGTGGTATTGCTTTTTTTCTAGTTAAATAATTCGATGAAAAATAATAATAAGGAATTGAAATATTTAATTCTTCTCTATACAATTTTGAATATTTTACAATTTCTAATGTATTAGAAAATGGTATAAAAGTTTTTAAAATATATATTTTTAATACTTTTGGAATTTTTGAAATTACATATTGGTTCATTTCTTTTTAGTAATGTATATATTTTGTTAAATAATAAAATGTAATTATTATTTTTTAAGAGCATTTTACTTTATAATTATTTTATTCAAAATTTTTTTCAAAACTTATAATATTTTTTGATTTTATATTGAGAATTAATAAAGATTATTTTGTTATAAAATATTTAAAAATTTAAACATAAAAAACCTTCTTTTTAATTATTTAGATTATATTAATTTTAATTTATTGTTAAATAAACATTCAATTCAATAAAAATGAATATTTAGTGTACATTATAAGAAAAATTTTATAAATATTAATATTTAATATATTTTTTTATAATATTTAATATTATTAATTTAAAAAAAAATTAGTTGCTGGGGTAGCTCAGTATGGTTAGAGCTTTGGTCTTATGAGCCAAGGGTCGAGGGTTCAAGTCCCTCCTTCAGCAAGCATAAAAAAAAATTTTTATTATTCTAAGAATTATTCAGAAAAAAGAAAGAAAAGAAAAAAGATAATAAAGCAATAAAATTAATTAAAACATTTATAAGAAAAATTTGAAGAACTTAACAATAAAAAAGATCAATAAACTATTAGGCTTAGATTTCTTTTTTTAACTTATTTTTAAATATAAGACAGCTTGCAGGATTTTAACTAACTAACTAACAAATATAAATTTTTTTTCTAGAGAAATTTTAATATTATCAGAAAAATATGTTTTAAATTAATATAAATTTGAATAATACTATATTAATTTAAATATAATTCTTTCATCAATTAATGATAATTAGAAATAAAATATATTAAAAAATATAAAATTATTTATAATTAATAAGACAAAACAATAATATAAAAACAAAAAGTGAAAAAAATTAATATGAAAATAAATTAAAAAAGTTAATTTAATGATTATAAAATAAAATATAAAGTAAGGGATATATTTTTTTTAAATTAAATTTTTATTATTATATTTATAAAATATATTTCAATATAAATTTTATTAATATTGTTATTTTTTTTAAAAGATTAAAAAGAATAAATTAAAGGATTATTTTTAATTAATTTAATATTAAAAACAATTAATAAAAATTAAAATATATATGGAAAAATCTTTATCAATTATTTTTTTAATATTGTGTTATTTTGTTTTGTTTAGATATTCTTTCTTCTAGGAAAAGAAATATATTCATTTTGAGTTTCCATTTTATATTCATTTATTTTTATTCATTTTAATATTATTCTTTTTAATCAATTTTTTATATCCAATTTCTTAGAATTAAATTTCCAGCATCTTTTATTATAAGATTTATATTGAAAATAATGGAAAAATTTATTTAAACAAATCTGATTTTTTCATTTTATAAATATTATAAAGAATCAAAATATAATGAAACTTCAAATCATTTAATGATAGGATTTATATCTGAGAATAATTATTGTTTTAATTTTTAATAAAAAATAAGATTATTGGTAATATTCAAAATTTAAAAAATAAATGAATATAAAGATGCATTTTGTATAAGTGAATATTTCAATAATATATATATAGTAAATTTTATATAAAAGAAGAAAAAGGTTTTGAATTTCCATATGAAAATCATGAAACAGATAATTTGATATATCAATATTCTTATATTTCACCATTCCCTTTTCATGTTCAATTATATTGTTATAATAAAAAATGAATAATAATGATTATTTAACTTTGGTTCTAATATTATATTTATATTTTAAGTACTTATCCTAATTTGAATAAATATATTTACCCAATTGCTAAAAAAATAATATATTATAATAATATGATTCTTATTATTAATGGAGCTATCAAATGTATTCAATTTCAAAGTTTCTAATAATATAAATTGTTTTCATTATTTTTCTTTTTCACTTAATAATGAAGTTGAAAAAAATTTTTATATTCTGTTTATTTAGTTTTCAATTTGGAAATGATTTGGATTATTATCAAAAATTTTATAGAAAAATTAAAAATATTTATTTAAAAATTTGAATATTAGTAATATAATTATTATAATTTCTTAAAATTATATGATATTTTTATTATTGATATAAAATTTTTTAAGATTTTAATGAATTATGTAGAAATATTGTAAAATCATAAAATACGTTTAATATTTATATATAATAAAAGAAAAAATTTGTCAATAAGCGGAAATGGAAATAATAATAATATAATATATTTTAAATATTTTAAATCAATATATAATAAAAATATTAAGACTAATAATATACAAAAGAAAAAAGTAATAATATTAAAAAAATCAAATAAAAATTTAGTTATAATATTAATAATTTTTATGAAAATGATAAATAAAGAAAGAATATTTTTGGGTGATTTAATAATTGAAAATAAATGAAATCAATTATTCAATAATAATAACCAAAATTAAAAACATTTTTAATTTTTAAAGAAAATAAATTTAATATTAGTTTTCATATATTTTGAATATTTAAAAAAAATTTATAAATATAAAATTAACAGTAAACATATAAAATTTTTTTTTAATTTTATAAATATAAATATAATTACTAAATAAAAATGGGAACAAACTGTTGTAATTCCTTATCAAATGGTTACTCAATATTACAATGGAATATACTTTGTACAAAAATATCAAATGAATTTTATTTTCCAAAAACAGAAAAAAAATTTCTTTCATGGTCATATAGAAAAATGTTAATTAAAGATATTTTAGAAATAGAAAAACCAGATATATTAACTTTACAAGAAATAGATAATTTTGATGATTTTAAAAAAGATATTTTAGATAATCTAAAAATAAAATATAATGGGGAATTTCATTTGAAACCAGATGGTGAAATGGGAATTTATGTTGGAATAAACCCAGAAAAATTTATAATAATAAATAAAAATAAAGAAATTCTTCCTGGAAGTGATGATGATGATGAAAATATTTATTCAAATTATATATTTATTATATATGAAATAAAAGAAATTAAATCAGATAATATTTTTTATTTAATTACAACTCATTTAAAATCAAAACTTCATAATGAAAATATTAGATTAATTCAAATTGAAGGTATTATAAGTTATCTAAATGAAAAAGGATTATTTAGAAAAAATTTTATTATTACAGGAGATTTTAATGCTGAACCTACTTATCAATCAATTATTAATTTGGAAAAATATGGAATTCAAAGTGTTTTTGATTTAAAAAATCCTAATGATTATACTATGTTTATGTATAGGGATGATAAAAAAAAAAGATTAATTGATTATATATTTTATAGAGGAGATATTATTTTTGGTAATCAACAAAAAGCTATTGTTGATATTGATGAAACTTGTGGATTACCTAATTATGAATTTCCTTCTGATCATTTATTTCTTAAAGCAAAATTTAAATTTAACTAATTTTTCAATTATAATTTTTAATTTAAGAGTAAATATTATTTAATCATTAAAATTAATTTAAAAAATATATTGTGTTATTTAATTTTATTGGATATATTTAATATTTTATTTTTGATATTTTAATAAAACAAATTTAATTTAAAAGTTTCAATCAAATTTAATAAATATTTTAAATCTTATTTTTTGAAATAATGAAATAAATGATATTTAAGTATAAATATTAGAATTAAAGATTATTTCACTATATTTATCATTTTTGAATTATAATTAGAAAAATATTTAATTTTATCATTATTAATGAGATTAATAAAAATTTATAATTTTTTATATTATTTAAAAATAATTAATTTATTGAAATGCGTGGTTTTTTTAATTCTTTAAACAAACCAAAATTTCTAAAAGACTCTGAAAAAGGTTATAAAAATTTAATTTTTGTGCAAAAATTTTTTAAAGGTGAATTAATGAATGGTGAAACATATATTCCAAAAGAATTTAATTTAGATTTTACATCATTTGATATTGATGATGAATGTATCCAAAATTTATCTCAATTAATAGTAAAAACTCCCCAATTATCTCAATTATCTTTAAGATTATCAAATAAATTAAAAAATACATCATATTTAGATAGATTATTAAGAAAAATATCATTAAAACAACAATTTATTCTTCTTTCTTTTTATATAAAGTATTTAAATCCTGAATTATTAGATATATTCATTACTTTTTTAACCAAAATAAATTTTAAAACTAATTCACTTAAAATACAAATTAAATATCATGATAAAAATTATGAAAGAGAAGTAATAAAAAGAATAATTGAAGGTTTAGATAAAAATAATGAATCCCAAATTCATGAAATTGATTTTTTAAATTGTCGTTTTGATGATGATGAATCAATTGATTTATTGAAAAAATATTTAAATAATCATAAAAATTTAATTGAATTTTATTTAAATGGTAGAATGATAAAAGGAAATAAATTTGATATTGATATATCACATTTAGAAAGATTAGATCTTGCAAAATGTAATTTATCAATTTTAACACATATTCCAATTTCTGTTTTAAATTTAGAATCAAATTGTATTTCTGAATTAGGAATGAAAATTATATCTAATTTAATTTCAAAAGAAAATTGTACTTTAAAAAAAATAAATTTATCAAAGAATTATATTGGTGATAAATTAGCAGAAATTTTATCAAAAGGAATCTCAAAAAATAATTCAATTGAAAAAATGATTTTAGAAGGTAATAAAATATGTGATAAAGGAATTATTGCAATTGCTAATGGTTTATTTGAGAATAAATCTATTAAAAAAATATCTTTTAAAAATAATTATATAACAAATAAAGGAATTATTCAATTTTGTATTATTTTAAAAGATACTCCTTTTGATAAATTTACAAAATTAGATTTTTCTGTTAATATTATATCACATGAAGGTTTACTTGAATATTCAAAATTTTTAAAAACTCATTATACAAATGAACTTTTTGAAATTACTGGAAAAATAACTTTAGAAGAACAAAAAGCATTTTTTATAAATTGTGAATCATTAAATAATATAAAAAGAATATTTTTTTTCCATTTTGATATATATAATGAAAATTATTATTATTTAAACAAAATTTTAATGAATAATAAAAATATAAAATCCATTTTTTTCACAAATAATACTACATTAACAGGAAATGGAATTGAAGAAATTTCAGAAGGAATATCAAAAAATAAAACAATAAAAAAAATATCAATTATTCAAAGTAATTTAAATGATGATGATATTGAAATATTATCAAAAGCATTATTTAATAATATCAGTATTGAAGAAATAAATTTTGATCAAAATAAAATAAGAACAAAAGGAATTAAAATTTTTTCAGAAAAAATATTACCAAAAGCAAGTTTAAAAAAAGTTATTTTAAGTCATAATTATATTGATCCTGAAAGTTGTATTTATTTAGGAAAAGGTTTATCAGAAGCAATTAGTTTACAAAGATTAATGATTAATTCAAATCAAATTTTAGATGAAGGAGTAAAATACATTGCAGAAGGTTTAATGAAAAATACAAGTTTAATGGAATTAAATATTGAAAATAATAAAATATCAAATAATGGTTTAAGGGCATTATCAATTGCTTTAAAGGAAAATAAAAATTTTTTAAAATTAAATTTTTCTTCTAATTTATGTACTGATATTGATGATAATACTTTTTGTTTATTTGATAGGTGTTCAGAAGTTAAATTTTATGGAAATAAAATGTCAAAAGATGCAATTATGAGAATGGTAAATGGAGGTGAAAATAATAAAATAATGAAATTAATAAGATTTTCAATTGATAATCAAAAAATTTTTAAATTTGAACCTATTAATCCAAATGTAAAAATATTAAATTTAGAATATAATAAAATTAATCTTAGTTTAATGTCTTGTTTATTAAAACTTCCAAATTTAACTCATTTAATTTTAACTGATAATCAAATTAATGATGAGGAAGCAATTGAATTATTTAATTATTTAATTCAATTAAATACAAAAATAAAATTTATTAAATTACCATCAAATAAAATAAATAAAAATGGTGCAAAAAAAATTGCAGAATTTTTAGAAAAAAATAATACTTTAAAACATTTAAATTTAGCATCAAATAAAATTGGAGTTGAAGGAATGAATTCAATATGTAATTCATTAATTAATCATAATCAAACATTAGAATATTTAATGGTTAATAATTGTGAGTTAACTGATTATTGTGCTGAAAAAATGTATGAAATGTTAAAGAAAAATAAAAGTTTATTATATTTTTCATTTAATGGGAATTTATTATCTAATGATGGAATTGATATTGTTATTTCTGCTTTAAGAGTAAATAAAACTTTAAAACATTTATGTTGTGGAGAAAATAAAAATAATGAATATGGTTTTAGAAATTTGAAAAAATATTTGAGATTTAATCATAGTTTATCATTTTTAGAAATTAAAAATATTGGATTAACTGATAAAACTACTTTAAATTTAGCAAATGCACTTAAAATAAATAAAAGTTTAACTTATATTAATTTAGTTTTTAATATTATTACAATAGATGGAATGAGAAAAATTGTTTCTAATATTGATAAAAATAATAATATTAAAGAAGTTAAAATGCTTTTAAATAATATTAATGATGAAGAAAGAAATATTATAATAAGTGAATGTCCTCATATAATTTTCAATTAAATTATTTTTTTATTTATTTATATTATATAAAAGAATTATTTTATATCTAAATTGAAGAGTTATTAATTTATTTAAAAAATAATTTTTAAATTTTTTTAAATAAATAAAAAATGTTCTATAATATTTTCTATATATTAATGATATATAATATAAGTTTTATATTTTCAAAAATAGAATTAAAATTTAAAAAAAGAATTAAATCTGACTTAAATGAAGGAAATATAATGGAAAATTTATTTATAAATGATTTATATACCTATATAAAAATAGGAACTCCAAGTCAAGAAATACCAATAACAGTAAAATTACAAAATCATCCATTTTATATAATAAGTGGTAAATCTAATTATACAAAATATAAAACATTTAATGAAAAATCATCATCATCATATAATTTTATAAAAACAATTCCAATGTATTTTGCAGAAGAAGATATGATAGAAAGTAATTTAGCAACTGAAAATATTATATTTAATGATAATATTAATATAGAAAAATTAACTTTTGTATTAGGAACTCAATTAAATCAATATAGGAATATTTATGAAGGGGGAAGTATAGGATTAAAAATTCATTATGAAAATTATGAAAGTTTAAAAGGAATAAATTTAATAAATAATTTAAAAAAAATAAATATAATTAATTCATATTCTTTTTCTTTAGAATTTAATAAAGATGATAATTTATATTTAATAATAGGAAATTTACCACATGAATATAATAAAAAATATTTAAAAGAAAATTTAAAAACATGTAATGTTATTTATAATGGTATAAATCCAGAATGGATTTTAAAATTTGATGAAATAAAATATAATGATTATTCTAGTCATTCAAAAAATTTTTGGTTATATCCTGAATTAGGAGTTATTATTTCAAATTCTGATTTTAGAGATTATATGAACAAAACATTTTTTCAAGACTTAGTTTCTAAAAATATTTGTTTTCAAAAATTATATTCTAATAATTTTTTAAATTATTATTATTTTTATTGTTTAGAATCTTTTAATTCTGAAAATTTTGGGAAATTAAGTCTTCATCATCAAGAATTAAATTATACTTTTGAAATTGAATTTAAAGATTTATTTTATAAATTTGGGAATTTGAAATATTTTCTAATATTATTTCCTGAGAATTTTGCTATTGATTGGAAATTAGGATTACCATTTTTTAGAAAATATAATTTTTTTGTTTTTGATATTGATAAAAAAACAATTGGGATTTATACTAAAAATAATGGGTTTAATTTTGTAATTTGGGATTTATTAATTATTTTCTTAATAATCGTTATAATAATTATGGGATGGGTAATTTATTATTTACTATCTAAAAAACAAAGAAAAATAAGAGCAAATGAATTAGATGAACAATTTGAATATTTAAATTATAAATAATTTAATGTAATATTTATTTAATCTATAATATTGTTTCAACCTAAATTTTTTTGTTTTTATTTATTTTTTCAATTAATATTGAAATGTCTAAAAAATATTTATATACACTTTTTGTTTTTTATTGTTTTATAAGCCAAATAAATGCAAAATATTTTGGTTTAGAAAAAGCCTCTTTTATAACATTAATAATAATAATTATAATAATCTTTATTATTATAATTTTCTTTATAATTTTATTAATTAGAGTAAATATAATGAATCAAAGAAATTTTGAAAAAAAAGATATGATAAAAAAGAAAAAAGTATATATATTTCAAAAAATAATTATTCCATTAAATAAAATACCAAATGATGCTTTAAATTATGGAACTCAATGTCCAATTTGTTTAGATGATTTCACCCCTTTAAAAAAAGTTTGTGCAACCCCTTGTAAGCATATATTTCACTTTAAATGTTTAAGAAAATATATAATTGAAACAAATAATTCAAAATGCCCTTTATGTAATTTTGATTTATTAAGTATTTTAGAGGGAAAAAAAATTAATTATAAAAAAATAATTATACCTGAAAAAGAATTAAGTTTAGATTTAGTAGAACAAGAAGATGATAATTTTGATAATACAAATTCTCCATTTAATCAAGATAAAAATCAGATTATTCTAAATCAAAAAAATATTGATAATAATAATCAAGAAAATAATGTAAATATTAACAATCATCAAAAAATAAAAAAAATGTTATTAATTGATGAACAATTAAGTTCAAATGATGGAAGCACTGCAAAATATTTTCAAAAAAAACAAAATTCATTAATTATATATAATCGAAATAAAGAAAATCAAATAATAATGATAAATAATGTAATGAAAAATTACACAGAAGTTGATAATAATTAAATAAATTATTTTTTTTAATATATTAATTATATATTTAATACATAAAATATTAAATTTATTATGTAATAAAAAATAAAAAATAAAATAAGAAAATGAATTTCTTAAATTTCTTTCTAAAATTAGATATGTTTGGAAAAGGTGCGAATTTCCATATAAATGGAAAAAAAAAATATAAAACATACATAGGTTCAATTATAAGTTGTTGTACAATTATATTAATAATTGTAGTAATTATAGTATTTTCAAAAGATGTAGTATTAAGAAAAGAATTAATGTCAACATATAGTAATACATATTTTTCAGATTTTCAAAATATTTCAACAAATCAATTTGTTTTAGCTCTTGGAATTCAAGACCCAAATTATACTAATTATATTGATGAATCAATTTATGTTTTAAATGCTACTCTACAAGAAACAATAAGAAATGAAGATGGTAATTCAAATACAATTACTACAAATTTAAAAATTGAAAAATGTAATTTATTAAATATTACAATTATACCAGAATATTTTAATGGAGTTGGTATGCAGAATTTATATTGTTTAAATGAACCTAATATTACATTAAAAGGAGAATTTGGTGGAACATATTGGAAATATTTAATATTTAAATTTAGTAGATGTACAAATTCAACAGAAAATAATAATTCTTGTAAATCTAATGAAATAATTAATGAAACTTTACAAGGAGGATATTTTGGTGTTTTTATTACTGATTCTTATGTTGATAATACTAATTTTTATAAACCTTTTATTAAATATGGAAAAAATTTCTTTACTGCTTTTTCAATTAAACAAACTCAAGATTTATGGGTTTATTTAAAAAAAATTCAAGTTATTACTGATTATGGTTATTTTTTTGAAGATAAAAGAATTATTGAAGATATTGGATTAGATAAATATGAATCTACTATTGATTATAGGGAATCAGTAAATTTTTATTCTGTAAAAGTTAGAATGAGTACAAAAATGGAAACTTATAAAAGAAATTCTAAAAAAATTACTGAAGCAATTGGTAATATAGGAGGATTTATGAAAATTATATTAGTAGTTTCTAAAGTCTGTGTATCATATTTTAATAGTTTGTTATTGCAAAAATATTTAATTCAATTTTTTAAATTTGATAATCAATTTGAACCAAAAGGTTTATATACTAAAAGTAAATTTTCAACAACATTTCATTTTAAAAAATTAAATGGTATTGTTAATAGTAATATTAATTTTAATAATTCTTCAAATCAAAACAATATTAATTCTAATTATAATAATACTAATTCTAATATTAATACTAATAATAATAATAATAATATAAATAATATTAATATTCTTAATAATAATTCTGAATTTAGATTAAACAATAATACTGGACTTGGTGATTTCTTTCCAAAAATTAAACTTCTTACAAAAAAAGTTAGTTTTACAGATAAAAATAATTCTTCACAGAAAAAATTAGATTATATATCTTTAGATAAAAAAAAAGTTTTTTTAAGTAAAATTCATAAATCAAAAAGAAAGGAAGATAGATTATGGTGTACAATTTATTGCAAAAAAAAAGGGTGCCAAAAAGCTAGAGAAATATATAGAAAATATAAATCAATTACTTTTTTAACAGATATAATATATTATTATAAAAGTTTATTTAAAATTCAACTTTTAGAATATAATTTATTTGATTTAAAAAAAAGGAAAACAATACTTGAAACTGATTGTTTTGATTATTACTACTTTAATGAAGAAAAAAATTGTTATGATATAAAATATAAAAAATCAAGAAAAACATTTTTAAATGATAATAATTATAAAAAATTTTCAACTATTTCTCCTTTTAGTAATTATACAAATGATAAATAATTATTAGTATATATTTGAAATATAATGAAAAATATATAAATTTAATTTTTCTTATAATAAATAATTATGAAATAATATTATATGAAAAATAAATTGGGAAAAATTTTATAATTTATATGGAAAAATATAAAAAATTAATTATTAAATTCAAAAAAAAATGAAAATAATATATTTATTTTTCTTTTTTCAAATAGTAAAATTAAAGACATTCAAAAAATTTGATGCTGGAATTGTATTTTATAAATATATAAAATTTTTAAATATGATAAATGAAACAGAAAAACCATTATTTAACTATTGTTTAATTGAAAATAAAAATGTATCAGAAAGAATATTTGATTTATTTTATTATTCAGGTAAATTTTATGGTGATTACGGAAATGGGCTTCCATGTGAAAAATTAAATTTTACTTATTTTTTATATTCATTTAAATTAAATCCAGATAGTTTTAATGATACTGATAATGGGCCAATTAAATCTTTTTTAGATCAAAGAGATTATTTTTTTGGTCTATGTTTACCTACTTTTTGTGTTAAATGTTTTAATTTATTAATATATAGAAAAAAAGGAATTTTTAAACAATTTAGTAGAGATTTTTCAGAACATTCTGTTATGATTAAAAGAAATGTCTTAAACAAAAATTTAGATTTGAAAAATGATTTTTTTGTTGAAAAAAGTGTTCAAATAAAATATTCAAAAGGTTTTTCTGTTTTTTTATTTATTATTATTATTTATTTATGTTTTGTTCTAATTTGTACTTTAATAAAAATCATTTTTTTCTTTTCTCTATCTTTAAATGAAGATGAAATTAAAACAAATAATGATAATGAAGAAGATGATGAGGAAGATGATGAAAATGAGGAAGAAGAAGAAGAAATTGAAGATGAAAGTAATATTTATTCTAATTTTGATGATTATGAGAATAATAAAATCACAAAAAATGATAATTTTATTTTTAAAAAAAATGAACCTATTTTATTAGATAAAAAAAATCCTTTTATAAAAGTTATAAAAATTTTATCTTTTTTTGATATTTTTTTTAATATAAAATTATTTATGTCATTTTCAAATAAATATTATAATAATACATCAATTGAAATTATTGGATTTATTAGAATTATAATTATGTTTGGAATTATATATGGAAAATCTTTTATTATTCAAATTACTACTTTTCCTCAAAGAGATATTTTTAATCACAATTTTTTTACAGATATTTCTTTTATTTTTATTAAATTAACTATTTATACAAACATTGCTTGGATTATTTTAGATGGAACAATTTTTGGATTTAAATTAATGTCTTATTTTAAAAAAATTATAATAAATAAAGAACATTTTAGTTTTTTAAAATATATAAAATTTTATAAATATCTTATTCCTAAAATTATTTGTTTTTTTTTTATTTATTTTTTCTTTGATATTATGATATCAAATTTCAGTGATAAAAATATATTTCTTGATTATTATATTAAAATTAAAATCAATAGACTTGAATGTTATAATTATCCTTTCAAAATATTTAATCCTTTTTACTTTTATATGAATCAAACTCATACATTTTCAACAGAAAATACATTAAATAATTATGAAAAATGTTTTGAATATACAAATATTTTTATAAATGAATTTTATGGAATTATTTTATTAAGTTTTATATTATTTTTATCTTTAAAAATTCAATCCAAAAATTTTGATTTACTAATTTCCTTTTTAATTTTGATAAACTTATTTACAGTTCCATTTACTTATAATAGGGGATTTGATAATTATAATAAATTTTATCTTAATATTTTTCTTGGACAGAAATTTACAGAACAATATTTTCATTTATTTATTAGTATTTTTTTCCTTGGATTTTTAATAGGATTAATTTTTTTTCATTATCATGATTCAATATTAAATGATACTTTGGGAAAAGACTATCATAAATTTTATCCATTTTCATACACAAAATATATAATGAATAAAATAAATAGAATTCAATTCATATTCAAAAAATTTTTTTTGATAATTTTAATTATATTAATTTTTATTTTAATATTACCAGTTTATATTTTTAATAATAAATTTGGAATAGAAATTAGAAAGGAAGATAAAAAAATTATTAAAATTTTGAAATTTATTGATATATATGAAAAAAGTATTTTTGCAATATTGTTTTCTATATTATTGATTTTATTAAAACTAATAACAGAAAATTCTTATTTCCTTAAATATGAATTAATTGGAAGTTTTGAAAGAATTAAATTACCTTTTTATTGTACTATAGAACTTTTTATGAATTTTTCCCATACTTTATTAAAAATGTATCATTTATTTTCATATCAAAATTTATTTTATGTGTCAATTGGGCTATTTATTCTATCATATATTTTTAATTATCTATTTGCTATATTATTAATTTTACCTTTTGAAAAATTAATTAAAAGAAAAATAATAATCGAGAAAATGCCTGATGAAATTTATTTATTAAATAGTATTGTAGAATATAAATGAATTCAAAAAATATTTTTGTTTGTTATTTTTTATTAGAATACATTAAAAATGATAAATATTTATTTGAAAATTAAATCATTAAACAAATAATAATTTTTTTTTAAATATTTTAATGATATTAAATTAATTAATAAATATTTTATGTGCTTAATTTATTTTAACATTAAATTCTTAAAATATATTATCAAAATATTGGGGATTGGGGATTGGGGATTGGG